>Ga0207951_100256_pt1 | contig 32229 bp, 39 predicted proteins | sample Subbio12Aug_8Bad_FD_184830 | JGI IMG/M metagenome (GOLD analysis project Ga0207951, IMG submission 184830) | Serpentinite rock and fluid subsurface biosphere microbial communities from McLaughlin Reserve, California, USA - CR12Aug_8Bad (SPAdes) | ecosystem: Environmental > Terrestrial > Deep... | reverse complement strand
TTCAAGCACATATACCTGATCATCAAGTGCTCGTTCATCGGAGTGGGCATCGGCGCCCTGCCGGGCGCCGGCGGGGATATCGCGGCGCTGCTGGCCTACGGCCATGCGCGGCGGAGCGTGAAAAAACCGACGCGGCCGTTCGGCAAGGGGGCCTACGAGGGGCTCATTGCCCCGGAGACGGCGAACAACGCCTGCATCGGCGGCGCCTATATCCCGATGCTCACCCTGGGCATCCCCGGGGATGCAGTCACCGCGGTCATCATCGGCGCCCTCTACATCCACGGCCTCAAGCCCGGCCCGATGCTGATGATCGATACGCCCCATCTCTTCTGGTTTTCCGTCGGCTGCATGCTGCTGGCGAACGTCTTTCTGCTGATCTTCGGGCTCACCGGAGTCCGGATCTTCGCCAAGATGGTGGAAATCCGCAAGGGGCTGCTGCTGCCGATCATCATTATCATCTCCACCGTCGGCTCCTATGCGATCAACAACAGCATCTACGATGTCTACTGGATGCTGGGGTTTGGGATCTTTGGATACATCCTGAAGATGTATGGATTCCAGGTGGGGCCAGTTATTCTTGGAGTCATCCTTGGCCCCCTTATGGAGGATAACTACCGGCGGGCCATGATGGACCAGCATAACAATATTCTGGGTTTCTTTAGCCAGCTTGTTGTAAACCCTCTGTCTTTGGCACTAACCCTTGGAATTGTCATCACAATTCTCGGTCAAACCCAATTCTGGTCCTGGATAAAAAGGAAAGTCTGGAAGTCTAAAAAGGAGGGAGTATGAAAAAAATTCTTGTGCTTCACGGGGTCAATCTCAATATGTTCGGCAAGAGGGATCCTGCCCAGTATGGGACGATTACTCTGGATGAAATCAATCAGAAACTCAAAGAGCTTGCGAAAGAGTTAGGGGTCGAGTTGGAAACCTTCCAAACCAATCATGAAGGAGAGATCTGCGAAAAGATTCATCAAGCCCATCAAGAGAAAGTCGACGCCGTTGTGATCAATGCTGGCGCCTGGACCCATTATAGCTATGCCTTGAGAGATGCCTTGGCGATTCTGAAGGTTCCTATCATTGAAGTGCATATGTCCAATATCCATGCAAGAGAAGAGTTCAGACACTACTCCGTTGTTTCCCCATTAGCCAAAGGTCTGATCTGCGGTTTCGGAGTTCAAAGCTACCTCCTTGGCCTCAGAGCAGCGTGCGAACTGTTAAAAGAGGGTGGATGAAAGAGATTCAAATCGCCTATCAAAATTCCTGTAGTGTTCAATAGTCCAGACCTCACCGGAATCGGTTAATACTTCTCTAAGGTGTCAGGACAATTCTTGATCGTTTTCCTAATATCTCCACACCACACGACAAATCCCAAAAAAATTATTGACTTTTCCCTAATATTTCGGTAATTTCCTATCAAAACGGAGGCCATGCATTATCATCCTTCAACCCTTTAACCACAGACAGGGTGGGTATATGGTCTGAAGAAAATTGAGACCCCGTTTCTGAAAAAGGAATGGGTTTTTTTGTCTCCTTTAATAACTGCTTCCCCTCGCCCTGGGAGAATGTGTCATAAGTCCGTTCATGGTTCGACAGGCTCACCACGAACGGAAAAAGGCACATTTAAAACCAATTACTTACCCGTTCGCCCTGAGCGTGTCGAAGGGTGAACGGCGAATTACGACACAGTCTCTGGACGGGAGAGGGTGAAGAGATTTAAATAGAAGGACATTGGAAAGATAAAAAGTCCTTTAGATAGTTTGGATCTGAAAAAAGGAGGTGATGAGTGACATTATTTGTCAGAGGCAAGGGGTCTCTTGGCCATCGCCCAGAGTCGGTATATCCGAACTTCGTCTATCCTCCCATTTTGAAGGGATATCCAAACCAGTTCGGATGTGAACGAGTTGACCAAAATGACGCTTCGCTCGCCCCGAAGGATCGGGACGCATTTTGGTCAACGGCTGGCGGCTGAGCGGCACGAAGTGATGAACAGAATGTGAATCAAGGCTTCAGCCGTAAATGAACCGAAGGTATTTCTAACAACCGCAGGTGCTTAGCGAAGCGTCACTTTGGCCAACAGGCGAGTGAACGGCTGCCTGCCCCGCCCTCGGTCGGGACCGGGGTCGGCAGACAGGGCTGAAGCCAAAATGCCCTAAGGGGCACTTCGCTCACCCGCCAGCCGTTAGGCGCTCATTGCGGGCAGGAAAGGAGATAAGATGAGGAGACTTACTTTACTTGTAGCAATAATGATAGTAGGAAGCGCATTATTTGGATGTGCTACTTCACGCGTAATACCTGAGCCCGGAAAGATAACCCTTGAAGATGCAATGGAGCAAGTCGCCAAAGGGCTCAATAAAATGTACGAGATGGGAAAAGGCTATCCAAAGACTGGTCTCATTCCAACCGAGGTGACAGTCGTATTTAATGTCTCTGCCAGTGCAAAGGATGAAGGCAAACTTTATATTGAAGTTGGCGCTACCATTTCCGATATTTTAAAAATCACTAAAGCAGGGGCAGATGTAAGTTCGAAAATTGAGGCTTCTCGTGGAAATCAGGTTACGGTCAAGTTTACTAATCTATTTTTGTCTACTACAAAGGAATCGCTTATCATGATTAAAAAACCCGAGGAAATAGTAGCATTATTAGAGGCTCTTAAAGGAGCAGGGTATGAGCCTATTATTAAGATGAAATAGGGACAGCGGTGATAGGAAGGGTATATACCCGCAACGGCAGATAACGCCATGCAAACGGCTGACGCCCAAACCTTGAGGCTTCGTTTGCACTGAACGTTAGCTGCCCATTGCGGGCAGGGGAAAAAAAGGCCAATAATTTTGGGAAGGAGTAATTATGCAAATGAAACCTGAGTTTGAATTCGAATTTAGTCGCGATGGACTAATAGCGATGCTTAAGACTGCTGTTGCCCCGTATGTATTGAATGATGAGGTGATAGAAGATATAGAAAAAAAACTCCCTTTTACTTTGATAAATCGATATGTAAAGAAAGGTATTGTTGAAGAAGGCCAAGTATTTGAAATCGTGAAAAAGTTTGCCAATTCCATAATTGAAATTGAAAGCCGAGAAACTTATCCGGGTTATCGTTATCAGATAGAAAAGGAAATTACCCCGGAAGTTGCTAAAATGGCCTTTAACAATTTAGTAGACGAATGTCCTTTCTGTCTAAAATAATTGAGATGCGTATGGAAACAAGCAATAATTTTGAAAAGCTAAAATGGCTAAAGGATGGGTGCAATTGGCTTGTTACAATAACATCTGGGGTTATAGTTTTTTCAGCTACTTTTTATACTGACATCATCGGAGAGTGCCCCCAAAAAATATGGCTTGTTTTATTAGGATGGGGTTTCTTGTTGTTTTCACTCTTAGCAGGGGTAATATGCTACTTCAGTACTTTCAAAAAGGTATTAAAAGAAGACTACAAATTAGAACATTGTAGCTGGGTAGGGATTAGTTATAGCTTCATGTTATTATCTTTTCTCTTCGGAATGATATCGTTAGGAATTTTCATTATATATAATAAATTGTGATTTTAAAGCAAATACAAAGATGCCAGCAACGGCAGATAACAGAGTGCTTGGGTTTAACGCCCAAGGATTTCCCCCTTTTCGATTTTTTCGTATACCATAAAATTTTAGTCATGTTAAAATGAATCAATTAGAGGAGGTGGATTTATGCCAACTGAATCCATAAAAGATAATCTTATCGCTCAAATTGATAAGCTTCCTCATGACCTTCAACTTCGTGTTCTTGATTTTGTAAAAGCCTTAACCCCCAAAGGGGTCGAAGGTAAAAGTCTTCTGCGATTTGAGGGGGCCATTCCTGCTGATGATTTGCAGCTAATATCAAAAACTATAGAGGAAGGTTGTGAGAAGGTAGACATCAGTGAATGGTAAATATCTTCTTGATACAAATATAATTATTTCTCTCTTTGCAAAAGACTCGCAAATTCATGACCGCATTGCAAGGGCCGAAGAAGCGTTTGTTCCGTGTATTGCTATTGGAGAGCTATATTTTGGGGCATACAAATCGCTAAAACGTGAAGAAAATCTTACACGTATAGATGAATTTGCTCTCAACAATACTGTGCTTCCTTGCGACACAGACATAGCCAAGAAATATGGAGATATAAAAGCTCGAAACGGGGCCAGGTCTTGAAATATCACATTTTGTCCGCACCGGCAGATAACCGATTGCTTGAGGTTCAATATGAAAAGATTTTCCCCATCACTGACTCCGATCTGATATAATATAGTTGTAGCAACTGAAAGGAGGTTAAAACAATGGCAACAGGAAAAACTGAACGAATAGAGATAGACCTTCCAGAAGATATAATATTTGTAATGAAGGGATTAGAGAAACCAGAGGAGATAAAAAAGAAGTTAAAAATAGCGCTCGCTATCCTTTTGTTTCAAGAGAGGTCTATATCTCTTGGGAAAGCAACGGAGTTAGCAGGGATGAGCAGGGTAAGGTTTATGGAAGTCCTAAAGGAACATGGCATACCCACCTATGAATGTGGTGAGAAGGATTTTGAAAAAGACCAACGAATGATAGCTAAATATCGTGAGGCGCTTCAAAAATGAAAGTTTTTCGGGCTGCAGCCGACAGCAGTTGTCTTATTGCACTGGCACAAATAGGTCTGTTTAAATTACTGAAAGAGTTATTTTCAGAGGTGTGCATTCCCGATGCTGTATACGATGAAGTCGTTATCAGGGGGAAAGGGGAAGCAGGTTCTGAGGAAACAGGATCTGCTGTCAAAGATGGGTGGATAATAAAGAAAATTGTTAATGATGAAGTGGCTGTTAACGCTTTGACAACAATTTTAGGCAAAGGGGAAGCTGAGGTCATTATCCTTTGTAAAGAATTAGATCTCGATTGCGCCTTAATAGATGAAAGAGCTGCAAGGGATATGGCAGGACTGATGAATGTTAATACCATGGGGGTTTTAGGGGTTATAGATTTAGCAATTCAGAAAGGAATTCCTATCGATAAAAAGAAGGTTATTGGCCACCTGAAAGATTTGGGCTTCAGAATAAGCGATAAACTTTTCAAAAAGATTTTTCCTGATTCAGAATAAATTTTCTGCCCGCACCGACAGATAACACTGGCCAAAAGATTGAATCCAAATGCTATCACATTTCTTTTGGCCTTGAACGTTAAACGCTCAGCGCAGGCAAGGAAGAAAATATATGATGAAAAATAGAAACTTCCCACTAATTATTTTTACAGCACGTCCGGTTCTGTTAGGGGCACTAAATAATTCAGAGAGGAGGCCATAAAAGATGTCTATTCGACGAAAAAATATTGTTATCTTAATATTCACTATGATATTCGCTATATCCTGTGGACCTCAAATAAAGGCGACCAAACCTTATTCTCCTGAAGTCAAGCTTGATGTCCCCTTTGAACCCAATCTGGGCAATACCTGTTTTTCCTCTTCCTTTGCAATGGTGATGAGATACTGGGGAAAGAATGCTAATGTTCATGATGTCCTTAAAGTCGTTGGACTTCCTCCCTTCAGAGTGGGATATGAGCATCCAGAACTTATGCATTGGATGGAAAAACATTATGGATTGAAATTAAGGTATTTACCTTATTCTAAAATCGAAGATATCAAATTGTTTATCAATGAAGGATATCCAGTCGTCGTCCATCAGACTTTCAGCTTAAACGAAAAAACAGGACACAATAGGGTCGTCATAGGGTATAGTGATAAACGAAATGTTTTTATTACCAATGATCCGTCAAATCTTGGACCTAATTATGAGATTCCTTACGATACCTTTAAGAAACTCTGGAGCGATATTACACTTTATGAAAGCGGCCCTCATAATAAAGCTTACCTGGTTATACCAATAGAGAAGAAGCCTTGAAAACGAGAAAACGAGAGGGTTCTATTTTTGAATAAAATACGAAGGATACGAAGGATAGGAGACGATTCTATTTTAATATACAACGGACGGCTAACATGGCGGAAAAGACCAACATCCAAACCCTCTGGGTTTCTTTTCCGCCAAGAACGTTATATACTCAGTGCGGATAGAGAGAAATAATTAAAAGCCCCCACTTTAGGAGGATGACATGAAGATTGTGTTAAAGAGGGAAGAAAGATCATTAAGATCAAAAATCCTATTCATAAAGATTATCTTTATCCTTTTTAGTCTGGTCGTTATATGGCAGCAGTCAGCAAGTTGGGTAGATGCTGGTGACATCGAGACGGAATGTCAGCTTTACAAAGAGAGGGCTGGTTCAAACCTCAAGAAGATTGACATCAATAAAGCAACTGAGGAACAACTGGTAGCTCTCCCCGGCATAGGAATAAAGACGGCAAGGGCAATTGTAGCTTATAGGGAAGCCATTGGAGGTTATAAGAGCTTAGAGCAGCTAAGACTTGTAAGAGGTGTGGGGGATAAGGTTTATGGTTGTTTAAAGGACATTGTGACTGTAGTAGAATCCCATTAGTTGAATATAGGGTAGGGTCAAGAGAGGAGGATTAAACCTTCAAAAAAAGTAGTTAGTAAAGACTATCCGCAACAGACAGATGACAGAGTGCTTGAGGTTAACACCCCAAGGCTTCGCCTTTCTCAAGCACTCAAAACGTTGACCAAAATGACGCTTCGCTCGTCCCGAAGGATCGGGACGCATTTTGGTCAACGGTTGGCGGGCGAGCGGCACGAAGTGATGAACAGAATGTGAATCAAGGCTTCAGCCGAAAATCAGCCGAAGGAATTTCTGACAACCGCAGGTGCTTAGCGAAGCGTCACTTCGGCCAACAGGCGAGTGAACGGCTGAAGCCAAAATGCCCTAAGGGGCACTTCGCTCACCCGCCAGCCGTTAGCCGCTCATTGCGGGCAATAATAGGCAGAGAGGCTATAATATAAAAGTGGAGTGTATATGAAAAAACCACAGCTTTACATAGAAACATCCGTCTGGAATTTTTATTTTGCAGATGATGCGCCAGAAAAGAGAGAAATAACCCTGAGATTTTTTGACAAAGTTAAACAGGATGAATATGAGATATTTATATCGGACGCTGTTATTGCGGAAATAGGGAGGGCTAATGATGAAAAGAGGCAACTTCTATTGAATATCACCAAAGAATATAATCCTAAAAGGATGATCATTAATGAGGAGGTTATAGAACCTGAGCCAAAAATATATTACAGAGGGGGTCTTTCAGGCAAACAAGGTGGAAGACGCCATACACGCAGCCGTTGCAACAGTTTATGAGATGGATGCGCTTATCAGTTGGAATTTAAAACATCTATCAAATTTTAGAAAAATGGAGATGATAAACGGAATCAATATGAAGCAGGGCTATTTCAAAAGGCTGGAACTGATTACCCCTATGGAGGTGTGTGATGAGGAGATATGATAAGTCTTTAATCGAAGTGTGGGAATGGAAGGAGAACGTTTACAATGATACTAAGGACTTAACGCCAGAGCAGTATATCAATAAGATCAAAGAGGATTCAGATAGGATACTTTCGGATGCTCTCATTGAATTATCACCTGTTTCCAAAAAGAAAGGACATCAGAAAGCTGCTTAAAATTATTGCCAACAAATTCCGATAACATGGCGGAAAAGACTAACGTCCAAACCTTAAGGGCTTCTTTTCCGCCGCAGACGTTATGTGATAATGGGGTGCGTGTGGACATACAACAAATGAGAGGATATAGATGTTTGACCGCATTTTGAAAGAGATGCAAGATAAAATACGCAGGCGGGAATACATAATGTCAATCCACGCTGAAGAGGAGATGAACGATGATGATCTGTCCATCTTTGATGTCGAAGGTTGTATTCTTACCGGAAAGATTTTAGAAAGACAGAAGGACAAAGTCACTGCCGAGTGGAAATATCGAATAAATGGACAATCTCTTTCCGGCGGTGAAGTTGAAGTTGTAGCCAAATTGAGTCCAACAGGAAAGCTGGTTATTATTACAGTATATGCACCATAATATTTCTATCGCAAGAGGGAGAGAAATGATTTGTGACAATTGTGGGAAACAAGGTGTGCGTATCCGCAGAGTTGCAAGGACATACGGCAAGGGTAAAGACATTTTTGTGATAGAAAATGTTCCTATTGTGACTTGCCCACACTGCGGAGAAAGTTATCTTGAGGCAGAAACACTTCATGAAATTGAGCGCATTAAGTTGCACAAAAAGAGTTTTGCGGTTAATCGCTCAGTTCCAGTTGTCAATTTTGCTTAAAGAAAATAATCACGCACCCCACTCCACATAACACCAGGCTTTGCGACGCTCCAATTGTTTGGATTAAGAATTGAGGTCGCTCCATGCCGTCAGCTTTTTATATTATGATTAAGATGGGGTGGACGCCTGCCTGTCGGCAGACAGGGCCGAAGCCAAAATGCCCTGAGGGGCACTTCGCTCCCCCGCCAGCCGTTATCTACCATTCGGTTTGTGTAGAACAGATTATCGAGTATAATGCCATCAGGAGGTGTGAGAAATGACAAGACAGATGTCAAAGGGAAAGTGTAGTTTTTGCAATGCTACCTTTAGTAAGGCGGCAATAACTAAACACTTGAAGTCATGCGAGCAAAGAAAAGCTGTCTCGGAGACATCATCGGAGAAGCGGAAGTTGCAGAAAACAAAAGGCTTCCATCTTGTGGTTGAGGGACGCGGCTTACCTGAGTATTGGATGCATCTTTCTGTACCAGCAAAAACAACGCTTGAAGGTTTGGACGGCTTCCTCAGGGATATCTGGTTAGAATGCTGTGGACACCTAAGTGCGTTCACAATCGAAGGGACAAGATATTCCATAAGCCCGATGAGAGAATATGACGAAAGAGGTATGAAGGTTGCGCTGGGTGATGTACTCGGCCCCGGAATGAAGTTTTATCATGAGTACGACTTTGGCACCACCACGGAGCTTACCTTGAGAGTTGCATCAGAACTGGAAGGTGAAGCTAAGAGTATGTCCGTTCAGCTTCTGGCCAGGAATGATCCTCCCTCGATAGCCTGTGAGTCGTGTGGAAAAATTGCTGCGCAAGTGTGCGCTGAATGTATCTGGTCGGGCAAAGGATGGCTTTGTGATGAGTGCGCTCGGAAGCATGAGTGTAGCGAAGAGATGCTCTTGCCTGTGGTTAATTCTCCACGAGTCGGAATGTGTGGATATACAGGATAGGAACATGATGCATACCGAACATCAGATAACACAGCATATACGCTGGGGCTACGCCTTGCCCTTCGGGGACATTGCTCCCTTCGGTCGCAACGTCGTATATGCTGAAAGCGCTATCGTGCTTCACAGATCTAATACGAAAGGAATATCTTAATGAAGCAATCAATATATCTTGAGACTACAATTGTAAGCTATTACACTTCTAAACCAAGCCGAGATATCATCGTCCTTGCTCACCAGGAGATTACCCGACAATGGTGGCCCATGGCTATAAAGCGGTACGATGTTTATATCTCTGAGGTTGTAATTGAAGAAGCTGGTTTTGGTGATATGGAATCTGCTAAAAGAAGGTTAGAGGCGTTAAAAGATTTTCCTCATCTGGAATTAAACGATAAGGTCGAGGAGATGGCTCAGATTTATATGGAAAGATTGGAGATCCCAGAGAAATCTTTTCGCGATGCTGCTCATCTTGCCATCGCCTCTATACATCATATTGATTATCTTGTCACGTGGAATTGTACTCATCTTGCAAATGGTGAAGTTATCAGGAAATTGATGAAGATAAATGAATCCTTTGGCGTTCATACGCCCAATTATTTGCACACCAGAAGAGTTAATGGAGGTATGAGAGATGTGGAGAGACCCGATTGTTCAGGAAGTTCGAAAGGCCGGTGAAGAGCTTGCTAAACAAGCAAATTATGACTTACACACCTTTTTCCAGAACTTGCGGAATAATGAGAAGAAACGGAAACATAAAGTAGTTTCAAGATTAAAGAAACAAGTGACTTTTTCAAGCGCATCAGACACCAGGTAGCATGGGATTCACAACTGAAACTAATGAACCTAAGGAAGAAGATAGAAGCTGGAGGGTTAAACCTTCAAAATTCATTTTAAATAGGCATTTGCCTGCACCAGCAGATAACACAAGATTAATGTTTTCACCCTTCGGGGAATCCCGACTGAGTCGGGACTTCGCCAATCCAAAACTTTATCTGCTCATTACGGGCAGAGAGAGGACGAGTGGCTTATAAAAGGGGCAATGAATAAGAATGGATAGCAGGAAAATTAGCTTCTCCCTTATCCCTTGATGATTAGAATTTTTCCCGTTTCAATCTTGACAATCCTTTGAAATTCCTTTAGTTTCCTTACAATGGCAAATCGATTAATCCTTGCCTCAAAATCTCCCCGAAGATATGATCTACTGAAGCAACTGGGTCTTGATTTCGAAGTGATTCCAAGTAATGTCGAAGAGGATTTTGCTCAAGGTGAATCTCCTCGTGAGCACGTGGTTCGATTGGCTGAGGCAAAGGCCCTGGATGTCGGGAATCGATTTCCCGAAAACTGGGTGATCGGAGCCGATACCATTGTCTATGTGGATGGGATCATTTTAGGAAAACCGAAGGGCTGTAAGGAGGCGTTGGAGATGCTCCGGTTGATCAGCGGGAAGGAGCACCGGGTATTGACCGGCGTCTCCGTCTGCCACCTTAAGAAAGGGAAGAGAGAATGTGAAACAGTGGAGACAGCAGTGAGGGTGAAAGCCCTCAGTCCGGTTGAGATGGATTGGTATATCAGCACAGGTGAGCCTTTCGATAAGGCAGGAGGATATGGCATTCAGGGGATTGGATCATTTATGATTGAATCGATCAATGGGTCATATACGAATGTGGTTGGTCTTCCACTGTGTGAGTTGATGCAGATGCTGGTTCGATTGGAAGCCTTAAGAATTACTCACTGCAAATTGAAAATTGATCATTAATCATTTAGCAATGGGAACGGAATGTCATCAATCAAGGAAAATTATCTAAAGGTGATGGAACAAATCGTGAAAACGGCCCAAAAGGCTGGGAGAGATCCAGGCGAGATCAAACTGGTGGCTGTCTCTAAAACTGTAGAAGTTGCCAGAATCAAAGAGGCCATTGAAGCTGGGGTTTCCATTCTTGGTGAAAATTATGTGCAGGAGGCTCAGAAGAAGATCGATGAAATTGGCCGAACCGTTTCATGGCACTTTATCGGGCACCTTCAGTCGAATAAGGCGAAGTATGCTGTTCATCTCTTTGATATGATACACTCTCTTGATAGCATTGCTTTGGCTGAAGAATTGAACCGGAGGGCTGAAAAAGAAGGCCGGACGATGAACGCGATGATTGAGGTCAATCTCTCCGGAGAGGCGACCAAATTCGGAACAGAAGAGGCAAGAGCATTCGATATCGCCCGGAGGGTTCTCAATCTCAGCCATCTATCCCTGGTGGGATTGATGACCATGGCGCCCTATTTTGATGATCCGGAAATGAGCCGGCCTTATTATATCCGGCTGAGAGAGTTGAAGGAGAAGATGATAAAGGAAGGCATTCCTGTAAAGGAGCTTTCCATGGGTATGTCGAATGACTTTGAGGTTGCCGTTGAAGAGGGGGCGACCTATGTAAGGGTGGGAACAGCGATCTTTGGGGAAAGAAAATAAAAAAACCACAGGTTATCAGGAAATCAGAAAACCAGGGAGATGGAAATCAGGGCATCAGGATATCAGGGTAAAATATTTCGGTTTGTCTTCACCTGATGGTCTGATCTCCTGATGACTACTACCTGAAAACCTGTTATCCTGATATCCTCAAAAACTGGGATTTGGAATAGGGACTATAAATTGAGTAACAGGAAAACGTTAATTTTGATTTGGGCGATGTTAATGATGGTAGCGGCCTGCGGTCAGAAGGCGCCTCCGGTGCCGTGGTCAACGGTCGTTCCCAAACGGATTGTTGACCTTGAAGCAAAGTCGAGGGAAGAGCGTCTCCTTCTGGAATGGACGTTCCCAAAAGAGAATACCGACAAATCTGTCCTGACGGATTTGACAGAATTTAAGATTCTTCGCTCCGAAGGGGACCTGATCGGAGATCAATGCAGGGGTTGCGGAGAGAAACCCAGGGTGGTCTTTGAGGCCAAGCTGGACAGGAAAGGAGAAGATAAAGGAAAGAGGATGTCCCTGCTGTTTGAGGATCTGGAAGCAAGAAAGGTCTATGTTTACCAAGTGGTGACCTTAAACCGGAGAGGGCATCCCGGTTCTCCTTCAAATCCTGTCACGGTCTACTGGGATTACCCGCCCCACACGACAAGAACGGTAAGAGCAGAGCGGGGTGACAAGAGGGTGGATATCGATTGGGAACCCGTACTGGGTGCGACAGGTTATAATATCTACCGGAAAGGAGAGGGCGAAGAATTTCCTTTCCAGTCTCTCAACAGGGAGGCCCTGACAGTGGCCCAATATACTGATCTGGGTGTGGAGAATGAGAAGAGATACATCTATTCGGTCAGAGCGGTGAAGCGGATCGTCAGGACCGATGTGGAAGGAAAGGGTTCTTTAAGCCTTCCCATTACGCCCACCGACCTGATTCCTCCAAGTTCTCCTCTCGGTCTGGTGGCGATTCCTCTTAAGAATGGGATGGAGCTCAACTGGAGAAGGAACAGGGAGTCTGATCTTTTAGGCTATTATATTTACCGGAGGAAATTGGGAGAGAAGGAGTTTAAGAGACTCAACCCTGCTCCCCTGATAAAAGAAACCTATCTTGATACAGAGGTTCAAATCGAGCAGGATTACGAATATGCCATTACGGCAGTGGATAACTCTCCCCGAAAGAATGAGAGTCTCCACTCCGAAGAAGTGAGGGTGAAGTATCTGTACTAAAGTTCGGGGTTCAGAGTTCGTAGTTCGGAGTAAAAAAAGTTAAGCCTCCGAACCCCGAACTCATTACTCCGAACTAAGCGGGAGCGCCAGATGCACTACTTTGAATACAAAAATCACGAACTTCATTGTGAGGGGGTTCCCATTAGCCGGATTGCTGAAAAGGTGGGGACACCTTTCTATCTTTACAGTTATAAAACCCTGGTGAGACATTTTAATGTCTTTAATGAAGCTTTCGAAGGGATTCCTCATCTTGTCTGCTATTCCATGAAAGCCAATTCGAATCTGGCGCTCATCCGGCTTTTTGTTAACCTTGGCGGAGGGGTGGATGTAGTCTCCGGGGGAGAACTCTACCGGGCCCTCAAGGGAGGGGCGGACCCGCAGAAGATCGTATTTTCCGGAGTCGGAAAGAAAGAGGATGAGATTGAGTACGCCCTGAAAGCCGGCATCCTCATGTTTAATGTCGAATCCTCCATGGAACTCCGGACGATCAATGAAGTGGCCGGCAGGATGAACAGGAAAGCGCCCATCTCGATCCGTGTCAACCCTGATATCGACGCAAAGACACACCCCTATATCACCACAGGGCTGAAGCAGAATAAATTCGGCATCGATATTCTCCGGGCGCCGATGGCCTATCGCCTTGCCTCCGAATTACCGAACCTGAAGGTGATGGGGATTGACTGCCATCTGGGATCCCAGCTGGTAGAGGTGGAACCCTTTGTGGAGGCGTTGAAGAAGCTTAAGGGCCTAGTCGATCATTTAAGAGAGGAAGGAATGGAGATTTGCTACCTCGATTTGGGAGGCGGTCTGGGCATCACCTATAACGATGAGGAACCTCCTCATCCTTTTGAATATGCCTCTAACATCCTGGAGGAGATTCACAGTTTCAATTGCACCCTCATCCTGGAACCGGGCAGGGTGATCGTTGGAAATGCCGGCATTCTGGTCTCGAGAGTCCTCTACACAAAGGAGAACGAGGAGAAACGTTTTATCATTGTGGATGCGGCGATGAACGATTTGGTCCGTCCCAGTTATTATGGCTCCTTTCATCAGATCCTTCCGGTGCGGGAGGAGGAGAGGGAGGAGATCGTGGCTGATGTGGTTGGCCCTGTCTGCGAATCGGCCGATTTCCTGGCCAAGGGACGGAAAATTCCAAGGCCCAACCCGGGGGAGATGATCGCAGTGATGAGCGCGGGCGCTTATGGATTCTCCATGGCCACAAACTATAACTCCAGGCCCCGTGTGGCAGAGGTCCTCGTCCGAGATGACGAGATGCATGTGATCCGGAAAAGAGAAGATTATGAGGATCTGATTCGGGGAGAAGAGATTCCAGAATTCCTTCAGGATAATTCCAAATTTCAAAGTTCAAATGTCAAATGAATGTCAAATGTCAAAATCAAATGTCAAATCAAGTCTAAACTTTAAAGTTCAAATAAGAGATATTTTGACATTTAAGCATTTGTCATTGATTTGACATTTGACATTTGATATTTGAACTTGGTTCGAACCGGAGGTTCGATGAAGATTCCTTTCATGAAGATGAGCGGGAGTGGAAACGACTTCATCCTCATCGACCATCGAAACCCTTTTATCGATGGCGGCCGCATGAAGGAGTTTGCCCGGAAGGTCTGCCGGAGAAGAGTCTCTGTGGGAGCGGATGGCCTCATTTTCATTGAAAACTCAGAGAAGGCAGATTTTAAATGGAGATTTTTCAATGCCGATGGAAGCGAGGCAGAGATGTGCGGAAACGGAGGTCGGTGTGCCGCCCGCTTCGCCTACCTGAAAGGGATAACAGGTCAGGATTTGACTTTTGAGACCCTTGCCGGAATTCTTTCCGCTCAGGTCAATGGGATGAGGGTTAAACTTGAGATGACTAAACCTCATAGCCTGAAACTCGACGAACCCCTTCTCATCGATGGGAAGAAACAGACGCTTTCAAGCATCAACACCGGCGTTCCTCATGCCATCCAGTTTGTAGAAGATATTGAAGCCATCGATGTTGTCCAATTAGGAAGGTCCATACGATACCATTCCCGTTTTGCTCTAGGCGGCACCAATGCGAACTTTGTCCGGCTGGAGAAAGGTTCTCAATTATCCGTACGAACCTATGAGCGGGGAGTGGAGGATGAGACTTTAGCCTGCGGCACAGGGATTGTGGCCTCTGCTCTGATTGCCGCATTTAAAGGGATGGTGAGATCTCCGGTTTCTGTCAAAACCCGGGGAGGCGAGTTTTTGACGGTTCACTTCGAGATCGAAGAGAAAGAGGTGAAAAGGGTTTTTTTCGAGGGGGAGGTTCACATCATCTATGAAGCAGAGATGTGGGAGGAGGCTTACCAATGAAAGAAAACGTAAAAGCAATTGTCGTCGGAGCGGCAGGCAAGATGGGAAGCCGGATCATTCACATCATCAGGGAGACTCCCTCCATTGAACTTTATCGGGCCTTTGAGAGACCGGACCACCCCTCCATCGGAAGGGATATCGGGGAGATTATTGGCTTAGGCAAATTGGGTATTCCATTGGAGGGAAAAATAAAAAAGGAGGGAGGAGATGTAGTTATCAACTTCTCAAATCCTCAAACCTCCCTGGAAAGTTTGGAATTTGCTAAGGAGACCGGCCTTGCCATTGTTATTGGCACAACAGGCCTTAGCCAGGAGCAGATGGAAAAAGTGAAAGCGCTTTCGAAGAATGTTCGTTGTGTCCTTGCTCCCAATATGAGCGTGGGGATGAATCTGATGTTCCGGGTTGTTCAGGATGTTGCGAGGGTGTTGGGGCCGGAGTATGATATTGAGATTCTTGAAGCCCATCATCGCCTGAAGAAGGACTCGCCCAGCGGAACAGCGGTCAAATTGGGGGAATTGATTGCCAGCGCCATTGGGCGGAATCTCGATCAGGTGGGAGTCTATGGCCGAAAGGGGATGATAGGCGAAAGGACAAAAGAAGAGATCGGAATGCAGGTCGTCCGAGCAGGAGATATTGTCGGAGAACATACTGTTCTCTTCGGAGGGATCGGTGAACGGCTGGAGATCATTCACCGGGCTCACAGCCGGGATAACTTTGCACGCGGAGCCATCAAAGCCGCTCTCTGGATCGTCAACCAGCCAAACGGCCTTTATGACATGCAAGATGTGCTGGGATTGAAGAAATAGAGACCTGTCTTTAAGCCAAGGCTTCTCCTACCAGTTCGGTCAGATCCAAGACTTTAAGCCGTCCCTTCTTCTCTTTCCGAAGCCTTGCAGAAGCTTGCTGAAAGCTGGATTTGCATGAAGGGCAAGCGGACACAATAATCTCTGCCCCGAGATCGATCGCCTCCAGCGCCCGATGATAAGCTATCTCCCCGGATAATTCGTTATTATAGGCCTTGAACCCTCCGCCTCCACCACAGCATTTTGCCAGGTTTCGATTTTCCTTAAACTCAAGGAGCTCGATCCCTGGAATAGCCTGTAAGATTTTTCTTGGAGGCTCATAGATATTCATATGCCTTCCGAGATCACAGGGGTCATGGTAGACGACCTTCACGGAGTATGGTTTTTGGAATTTCAGCTTTCCCTCTGAGATCAGCTTTTCGATGTATTCGACAATGTGCAGCGCCTCGACATTCAAATCAGAGCGCTTGGGATAGAGTTCCTTGAATGTTTTGTAGCACCCTGCACAGGTGGTGACTAACCGCTTCGGTTTGAATCTGGAAAACCTCTCCACGTTATTTATTTAACGCGATTCATCCTGGCTAGATCCGGGGTGATGCCTCCGAGGCAGGGAAGGGCGGCTCCGGTCAGCCTGGTCTACATAGACATTTTCTTTCCCGACAATCTTTTCAAGGGCTTCAATATAGCTCATGATCCGAATCTTTTTCCCTTAATTCCCGGCCTTGATTTTCTCGACGATCTCTTTAAATTCGCTTTCGTTCAGGACCCTTTTTAGATCATGGGATTTCAGTTTGACCTCTTGAAGCACAGCAAGGGTTTCCGTCTCATTGAGGTGAATCCCCAACCTCTTGCTCCATATCTCAATATTATCCGCGCCGCTCTTCTTTCCCATGAAGATTTTCGGCCCATCATGGCCCACAAAATCAGGATGGACGGGATAGACGGTGGTTGGGTTTTTCTCAAAAGCATTCTTAAACCATCCGGTCACAATGCCGGACTCGATCGTATAAGCCCCCTCTCCAATAAAAGGACGACTCGACGGAACCTTCGTTCCGGATAGCTGTTGGACCAACTTTGAAAGCTCGTTCAGTTTGCTATAATCAAGGCCGATATCAATCCCGTACATCGTCAATAAAGCCAAGACGGTCTCTTCCATCGGCGTATTACCCGCTCGTTCCCCAATCCCGGTCACGGTGGAATGGATCACCTCTGCCCCCGACAGAACAGCCATAATCGTATTGGCTACACCCAGGCCGAAATCCGAGTGAAAATGGATTTCAAGGGGTTTGGAAACCCTCTCTTTCACCTTTTGGGTAAAGTAACTCGCCGCCTGAGGAGAAAGGACGCCGAAAGTGTCCACCAACGTAAACGCATCCATGTGACCTTCTCTCGCGACTCGATCCACCAGGTCCAGCAGCCATGTTAAATCCGTTCGGGTTCCATCAATCGTAAAGAAGACGGTATACAACCCTTTTTCTTTGGCGGCGGTCGTTGCCTTGATGGAAAGATCAATGGCTTTTTCGAGAGGCCATTTATAGGCCTGTTCGATGAGATGAGCGCTGGCAGGAATCTCAATGACAATTCCCTTTACTCCGCAATCGGCAGCCCTTTTCACGTCGTCTACCACGCAGCGGCAGAAACAGAAAATTTCAGATGGGAGATTGCGCTTGACGATTTCCTTAATGGCTGCTTCGTCTCGTGGAGAGACAGCCGGCATACCCGCCTCAATGCGATGAACTCCCGCTTCCGCCAGTTTCTCAGCGATGCGGATCTTATCGTCCTTGGTAAAAATGACCCCGGCTTGCTGCTCGCCATCGCGAAGGGTCACATCATGAATTTTTACTCTTTTAGGGGGATGAAACTCTTTGGTTACCTCTTCGAGGTAATTCCAAGGGCTTACATACCAATGCTCCGTTTTCCAGGGTGTATGCATTTTAAATAACCTCCTTTTCCAATAATGTTTTTTTTATAACATATGGCTTGCCAATTCTTCCACCCATGACGACCTTTCCCCGTGAAGCTCCCTGCCGTGATAAGGGGTCCAGCCACATTTTAGATCCACAAAAAGAAGATCAGCATCACAACCGACTTGAATAGATCCATTCTGCCCTGTGAGCCCGTAAATCATTCCGGGGTAGATGCTCTGAGAATTGACCAAGAAACCATTTATCACAGCTGTATCCGCTTTCATCATGGAAACTCCCACTTTGGCTCATATTATTTTCGACCGTTTTCATTTACGCAGGCAGGTATTTTTTTTGAGGTGGCTTCCGAGCGAAGTCATGACCATGGGAAGGACCTTATGGGCCTTCATGCCCAATCGTTCGAGGACCCGGAGGCTGAGCTCCTCTTCAGAGGCTTCCGGGTCCATTGTTTGGCTCAGATCGGCAACGATCTCATCAATCGTTTGAATATAGCGAATGCCTTCCTCCATGATCGTTTGGATGTCATTTCCTGAAATCGGCTCATGCCAGGAGGAAAAGAGATAGTTGACGCCTTGCATTCGCTGCAATTTTCGGATTGATTCGATGGAGGCTTCCGGATTGACATAGATTGGAAGCGTTCCTGCCGCAGGGATAGCATCTCCCGAAAAGAGAGCTCCCTCTTCTTCAAGAAAGAAAGAGAGAGAACCCAGGGAATGTCCTGGGGTCTCGAAAACCCTTAAATTCCTTTCTTCATCCAGGGGAATAACATCTCCCTCTTTCAGCTCCTGTTTTACAGACACCGGGCCTCCCACCAGTTCAGAGAAATTGGGGAGGGGTCTTTCCCGAAACTGTTTTTCCACGTCTTCAATCCACGGTTTATCCGCTGAGTGAGCGGCAAAGACGGCATCAGAGTTCTTCTTAATCCCCAGAGCCCCGCCGATATGGTCCGGATGAGCATGGGTGAGAAGAACAAAGGAAACATCCTCCACGGACCGGCCATACTTCTTCAAATAGTCCCGAATTAGCGGTTGCGTGGCGGATACTCCGGTGTCAACCAGACAGACCTTCTTCCCGAGGAGGACATAGGAATAGACAAATCGCTCCACATAGATTCCTTCGCCCAGGGCTAACCGGAAAGGATGCCTGATCGCATGAATGGTCTCAGTAACCTTCATTGCTTTCCCTCCCGAGAAGGTCCCTCTCGAATCATTCCTTCCAGCGCCTCCACGGCTTTTTCGGCAAAACGGGGTTCATTGATATGCATGAAAAGTTCCTGATAGCCTACCCTTGAAACATCAAGATTCTCTTTCAGGGCTGAGCAAAAAGCCCTGTCAGCCTCCGGCCAGAACCAGGGGAGGGGAGAGGGACTTCCATCGAGACGGATGGCCTTTGGTCCTTCAGGGCTATCATAGGCAGAGAAGCCCTCAAGGGGAACGAGCACCAGAGATGGGCCTTTGGCCTGATTGAGCTTCTCCGCAAAAACGCGTCCGAGAATGGCGCTCTCCACCACGTTCGTTCGCATCAACGTGATGTGAGGCGTATGGCGATAGAATATCCGATCCTTCCACTTCTCGGGAACCGTATCGGGCGTCTTAAAGTTCACAAGGTCAATCGCTCCCGGAATGATGACCTGCGGGATACCCCTTGCTCCCGCTGCCTCAAGCCGATGGGGCCCGGCCGTGAGCACTCCCCCCACCACCTCATCGGTGACTTCTGTAGTTGAAATATCGAGCACCGCATCAATTTCTCCCTGTTTCACAAGCTCTTCGAGGGCCATCCCTCCTGTCCCGGAGGTGTGAAACATCATAACCTCATATCCCTTTTCCTCCAGAATCGACCTGGCGCGCTCGGCGCAAGGTTGAACCACTCCAAAGACGGTCAGTGCAATTTGGGCCTTCCTCGCTTCCTCCGTGCCCTTCTCTTCTTTCAACATTCCGGCAATGGCCCGGGCGGCATTTGAAAAGATTTTTCTCGTCATCCGGTTCAGGGAGATATCTCCCACCGGGTGAAACATCACGATATCTTTCCATCCCACGTATCCACGAACATCTCCGGAGGCCATGGTTGAAACCATGAGCTTGGGCATCCCCACTGGAAACCGTTGCATCACCGCACAGGCGATGGCTGTCCCATTCGATCCTCCGAGAGCCATGATGCCGTGAAATTTTTTGTGAAGAAATAATTCCTCTGCCAGTTTGATCGCTCCTTCCGTCATGGCTTTCTGGGCAGGGACACGCTCCAGGTGACTGACCGAATCGAAATCGGTTTTTGCGGCCCGGGCTACTTCTTTGCATTGGATATCCGAAGAAAAATCCGGATCAAACCCCTTGCAGCTTACATCCATGAGAAGAGAGTGGATCCCTTCCGACTCGAGCTTTTCCCGGACGTATTGATATTCTTTGCCTTTGGTATCGAGGGTCCCGATGAGGAGCACGGTTTTCATGACGAGGCTCTATGAGATTTCGATGGGGTCATGGGGCGCATCGTAGCAGGCCGGTTTCTAAACTCCGAGATAGCGTTCCTTGATCTCCCGATTCTCCCAGAGATCCACGGGCGTCGAGACGTAGACGATCTTTCCCTTGCTCATCACATGGGTGTGGTCCGCAAATTTTTTGGCAAAGGAGAGGTTTTGCTCAACCAGGAAAATGGATAACCCTTCTTTTTTCAGCCGCAAAATCACGTCGCCCACCTCCCGGACCAGAACCGGAGCCAACCCCTCCGTAGGTTCGTCCATAAGAAGAAAGACGGGGTTCGAAATCAGCGCTCTGGCAATCGCGAGCATCTGTTGTTCCCCGCCACTCAGCTCATTTCCACGATGGTGGTTCCTTTCTTTTAGACGGGGAAAGAGGCCAAAGATCTTCTCAGAATCCCAGGTTTGAACGCCGGAAGTCCGGGCAGCAATGGCCAGGTTCTCTGTCACTGTCAGCGAGGGAAAGATTCGCCGGCCTTGAGGGACAAGTCCTATCTGCATGCGGATAATTTTGTAGGGGGACATATGAGTGATGTCTCTATCGTTGAACAGAATCTGCCCCCGGCGAGCCGGTGTAAATCCAACGATAGATCGAATCAAGGTTGTTTTTCCCACTCCATTCCGTCCAAGAAGGGCTACCACGCTCCGTTCGGTAACCTCCATACTGATCCCCTGGAGGACGTAGCTTTCGCCGTAATAGGTATGGATATCCACAATCTTGAGCATAAAAGTTACTCCGCACCCAAATAGATTTCCTGTACGGTGGGATTATTCTTGATCTCTTCCTTCGTCCCCTCTGTTAGGAGTTTCCCATGATAGAGAACCGTTATCTTTTCGGCAAATGCAAAAGCTACGTCCATATCGTGTTCAATCAATAGTATGGTAATATTTGGGTTCAATTTTTTGAGAAGAAGAGTTAATGCTTGAGTTTCAGCCGAAGAGAGTCCTGCCGCAGGTTCATCGAGAAGCAGGAGACGAGGCTCCTGGGCAAGGGCAAGGGCCACCTCAATTTGTCTCTGATCTCCGTGAGACAGGTTCTTGACCAGTGTATTGCGTTTGTTCCACAGATCGAATTCTTTCAAAAGTTGGTCGCACCGGTCCATGAGCTGACGATAGGAGGAGATAGACCTAAACATCACAAATTTCGTCCGTGTCAGCGCCTGGCAGGCCATCAGAATATTTTCTGACACCGTCAGTTTCTGAAAAAGATTGGTGATCTGATACGTTCTCGCAATTCCCAGCGCCGCCCGACGGTAGGGAGGAAATCCGGTCACATCTTTGTCAAAGAAAAGGATCCTTCCTTCGCTGGCCGGATAGACGCCGCTGAGCAGGTTAAAGATCGTCGTTTTTCCGGCGCCGTTCGGCCCCATGAGGACCCGTCTCTCGCCCAACTCTATGGTCAGATTGACTGAATCAACCGCCCGTAACCCCCCAAAATTTTTTGCAAGGTTTTCCACAACCAGACATGGAACAGAAACCTTGTTCTCTGTTGTATCGATTGACGGCATGGGCTCTTATTCGTCCTTTCGTTAGCGGATAACTCAAACCTGAACTTCTCTCCCCTTATCCCTTAGAAACTGTGTCGTAATGGGGAAATAGTAAAAAATGTCATGCTGAACTCGTTTCAGCATCTAATGGAATCAATGGGTTAGAGACCCTGAAATAAATTCAGGGTGACAAAAAAGTAATTACGACACAGTCCCTTAAGCCAGGGGGAGGTTTTCTTCCCCCTGGCTTTCCATACTTATGGTTTGAGCGGGGGGAATTCCCGGCTATAGACAGGTTGCTTTAAAAACTCCTCCGGTTTGTACTTCCAGAACTGTGAAATAGCGGGATAAGTATGAATCACCTTGTTCTGAAGTTCTCCTCCTACCCTTTCTACCTTCCGGATATAGACATCTTGGACCGGATTCCCGTAGTCATCCAATTTGAAATTTCCACGGGGGACATCCTTGAGTTCAACCTTTTTCAGAGCCTCCATAAACTTGGGCCTATTTTCCACGTCTCCGCCGACGGCCTTGATCGCTTCCACAATCCATCTGGCTCCCGTATAGGTTCCTTCCGAATAGTAGGAAGCGGCTTTCTTCGCCTTCTCACGGAAAGCCTTCACGAATTTCTTGTTCGCCGGGTTATCTAAAGCCTCACTATAATGGAGGGCAGTGATGATGCCCAGAGCTTCATCCCCCATGGAGGGAAGGGCATGCTCGTCTGTGGTTGTTCCCCCTCCGATCAACTGTAATTTTCCCTTGAGGCCAAACTCCTGATATTGCTTGGTGAACTGAAGGGCTGAGCGGGCGAGAAACAGGGCATAAACAACATCGGCTTCCTTCGAGATCTGGGCAAGGTAGGGGGCGAAATCGGTTACAGTCAAAGGGCACCAAATCTTCTGGACGATCTTTCCTCCGGCTTCCTCAAAGGTCTTCTGGAAGCCTCCTGCTGACTCCCAACCGAAGGCATAGTCCAGGCCTATAATCACCGCCTTCCTCGATTTGAGGACCTGGTAGGTGTATTCTCCGAGAGGGTGATTGGGCTGGCTGCTGTTCCAACCTGTCCGAACAATCCATTTTGCCCTCTGTCGCTGGGTCAGATCATCGGGCGCCATGATGGGGTAGGTCGAGGGAATCTCTTTGGAATCAATATAGGGCGCCAGAGCATAACCTGTGGAAGCCAGAAGCCCTCCTGTCATGATATGGACTCCATCTCTCTCCACCAGTTTTCTTGTCTTCGTAAGGCCTGCCGCTGGAGTCCCCTCGTCATCCTCGACGATGAGCTCGATCTTTCGGCCCGCTGCCGTATAGCCGATCTCTTCGAGGTAGAGTTGTATACCCACCAGCATGTCCTTTCCTGTCGCAGCAAAGCCACCCGTGAGGGGAGCGATGAACCCGATCTTGATCGGACCTTTTGCCTGAGCCCACGATACCGAAGAGTTAAAAGCGATCAAACTCACCATAGCTGCCACGATAATGACCAGAAAAAAAACCTTTTTCATAATTTCTTCCTCCTTTCTTTTTAGTTGATGTGAGTGGGAAAATTCCTCTTTACCTCTTCCCTCTCCCCCAAGAGGCTGTGTCGTAATTCCGTTCATGGTTCGAGAACCTCACCACGAACGGACTACGGCATGTAAAAAATTAATCACTTAGCCGTTCGTCCTGAGTGTGTCGAAGGGCGAATGGCTCATTACGACACAGTCTCCAATGGGAGAGGGGTCAATGGATGCGCCTCAGGACCACCGTGTGCTTTCCGGAAGTTGAATGTTCTTAAAACTCCTGACCGCTTCGGCGATTGATTTCTCTACAGGGATTCGTTCGGCCGTTGACCCTCCCACATATCCGTCCAGCCCCCTTACCTTCTCCAAAAGGTATGTCACATCCTGAGGCGTCTCCGTGGCTCCCCCGTGACATGTTACGATGACATCGGGTTTCTTCCTTTTGACCGTATCAATGATATTCTGGATGAGGTCTATCATCGCTTCCACAGAAGTCACCGTTTTAGAACCGATAGATCCGCCACTGGTATTGCCTCCATGGGCGATGATGTTATCGCATTCCGCCTCGATCATCTTCTGAGCCTCTTCCGGTGAGGTGACGAAGGCTTTTGTGTAGAGTCCTTTTCGGTGGGCAACCGCTATCATGTCCACTTCTTTGTCAAAAGTTATTCCGGTTTCCTCCAGGACCCTTCTAAAGTTCCCATCTATGAGCGCAAGGGTGGGACAGTTCAATATTCCCGAAAAACCGGCGGCGATGATTTCATCCAAAAAATACTCCATGTTCCGGGTGGGATCTGCGCCGAGAAGCCCTGCCATGACAGGGGTATTCTTGATCACAGGGATGATGTCCCTCTTGCCCAGTTCAAGGGTAACCGCGTTGGCATCGGCAATCGAAAGATAACCCGCCATGGAGGAAAGCCCGGCCATTCGGAACCTTGCCAGGATGTGGGTGGTGATCATGTCCGCGCCGCCGGCCTCCGCAAATTTGGCCGATATCCCTGTTCCGGCAAAGGCGTCGAAGATGGCCTGACCTTTCCCAATTTCTGTTTTAAATCTGCCCACGATCTCTTGTCTCGTAAATCTCTTTACCATACTCACTCCTTCATTTTTAGATTGCTTCTTCTGTCTCGGGTTTTTTCTCACCTCCTTTGAGCCAATTTTTGAGAAGATTCATGAGTCCCTGAGGGGCATAAAGAATGGTGAAGATATAGATGATTCCCAGGATGAGGAGCCAGCGCTCGGTATAGGCGCTGATAAAGTTCTTGAGAAATATGATGATCCCTGCCCCAAGAGCCGGGCCGATCAAAGTTCCCGGGCCACCCAGGATCACCATCAAGATAATTTCAATGGATGCCGTGAGATCCATGTCATAAGGACTGACGAAACCATTATAATAAGCCCAGAACACGCCTGCAGCGCCTCCAAAGAATGCCGCGATCACGTAGGCTAGATACTTGTGAAGCCAGGTATGATAGCCGAGAACCTTCATTCGAGATTCGCTTTCCCGAACCCCTTTCAGGCTGTGACCGAAAGGCGAACGAACAAAAATAATGATCAGGACAAGACAGATCATAAAAAAAACGAGGGTGAAATAATAAAAGGTGAGAGGATCCTTCAGGGAAATGGGCAACCCAAGGTCGGGCCTTATGATGCCTGCGATGCCATTGTCTCCTCCGGTCATGCTGACCCAGCGAAATGCGAGGCCCCATAAGACCATACCAAGTGCCAGTGTGATGATCAAAAAGTAGACCCCTGTTGCATGGGCCACCAGAAGGCCGAAGATAAGGGCAATCACTGTAGTCAGTGCAATGCCGCTCACAAGGCATGTAAAAAAACCCATCTGGTAGCGAGTGGTAAGAATGGCCACCACATAGGCAGAAGCCCCGAAGAAGCCGGCATGACCGAAAGATGAGAGGCCTGTAAATCCCATAAGGATATCGAGACTCATGGCCAGGACCGCAAAGATAAGCATTTGAGTGGCCAAGGTGATCCAGTAGGAGCTGTAGAAAGGCGGCAGAATCACCAGGACAACAAAGGCCAGGAACAGACCAAGGATTTTTATTTTTAAAGCGGTGTTCTCTTTCATCGATCTACTCTTTTCCGAAAAGCCCAGTGGGCTTGACCGCGACCACTATCGCCATCGGAGCGAAAAGCGTGAAGTAGGAGAGTTCGGGCACCAAGGCCTTCCCAAAGTTGTCAACCAGGCCAACCAGTATAGCCCCAACGGCCGACCCTTTAAGGCTTCCCCGTCCTCCTACGATCACGACAACGAAACCCAGAGAGAGGAGTTCAAAATCCAGACCCGGGTAGACGCCGAAGATGGGGCCGCCCATGACCCCTCCGAAGGCAGCCAGAGCGGCTCCCAGGCCAAACATACACCCTGATATAAGGGGAACATTGAGGCCCACTCCTCCTGCCATTTCATGGTCATCCACAGCTGCCCTCAATTTTGCGCCCACCAGAGTCTTTTCGTTGAAGAGCCACAGGGCAATGGCGACGAAAGCGGCGACGCCGATGACGAAAAGACGATAAATCGGAAATGTGACTGTATAGATCTGGGTTGATCCCCGGAGGAAAGCCGGGACAGGAAGCGTATAGGGATCCCCTCCCCAGATCAAGAGGGCGAGGTCTCGAAAAACAAGGGCGAACCCGAGCGTGATCATCATCTGTGGAAGGGGCTGAAGAGGGAATTTCCTCAAGAAGAGCCGTTCCATTGCCAGGCCTATGACCCCGATGGCAAGAGCTCCAGCCAGGGCTCCGAGGAAGAAATTCTTCGTCCATAAGATGACCGAAAGCCCGATATAGGCGCCCAGCATGAAATACGACCCATGGGCGATATTCACAATCTTCATCACCCCATAGATCAGGGACAGCCCGCTGGCCAGCAAGAAAAGAAGGGCCGCAAAAGAAAGCCCATTCAATGTTTGGACCAACAAGAAATCGCTCAAGACTCAACCCCTTTTTCCCAGAGACTTAGCTGTTTGTAAGAAAACAGAAATCAATGAGCGACTCTATAAGTTTGCTTGTAAGTCACTCCTATGATTTAACGAATCATCTAATGTGCCAATGACAATTCCGGCTATCTCCTTAGTAGACACCGGGCAATCCGCAGGCGATCAAATCTTTTGTTGGGAACCGGTAGAAGACTTCGAACCCATCGTCGGTGATCACACCACAGTGCTCAATCTTCACGCCATCCTTGGCCCACCTGTCTCCAAGCCACGTAAAGCAGGCGGCTTCAACAGCGAAGGTCATATTCTTATCGAGTTTTCCGGAGGGGAAATCTCCCATAAACTGACCGCTGGCCCCGGGAACGGTTGCTCCCGGATCGCCCGAGCGGAGGCCGATCGGATGGGCCACCGTGCCATAGAAATACCGGCCCGGTTCAGGCCACTTTGTCACGCGCCCCCACAGGCCCGGCGCGTCTCCTTTTTTCAGCCAGTCCCGCTGTGCGTCCAAGGTGGTGATACCAGGCTTCATCGAGTCCGTCAGGGCCATCAACGCTTCGTAGGCGATGTGGTACACTTCCTTCTGGAATTCGGTCGGCTTGTCTCCTACGCAGTAGGTGCGATAGAAACAGGTGCGATAGCCCTGGAAGCTTACGCCGTTGATATCCAAGACGACCAGGTCCCCAGGTCTCACCATTCTATCCGTGGGCATATTCGGCACGCCATAGCCCGATCTTTCCCCGCTGCAAACCACAAAGCTGGGGCCTTCCAACTCCTCTGCTCCCGCCTTGTAGCAAGCGTTTGCCGCAATTCCTGCTATCTCCAGCTCGGTCATGCCCGGCCGCAAAGCCTGACATACCTCCCAATGGGCGCTCTCGGCGATCGCACCGGCATTCCGCAGACAATGGATCTCATCCTGGGTCTTGACCTTAATTGCATCCGCCATGCAATTGTTGCCATCGACGATTTTAATCCCTGCCCGCTTGCAGGCCTCGAGCATGTTAGCGCTGGCGATATCGATACCGCAGGGCATATCGAGGACATCATGCTTCTTTAGTAGGGCTTTGATCTCTTCGCAGGTTTCGTCGAAATAGCGAGGCATAAATTCAGGGGCATCGGGTAGACCCTGGCAGAGTTGGTAAACTTTGGATGTCTTCAGCGCCATTTTGCCTTCAAACCAGGGCATTCGGGGCCGCTCCCATTGGCCATTCAAATGATCGATAGGAACGTAGGGCAAGCCCTGGTCTTGAATGAGGAGGACAAACGTGCCAAGCCTTCGCCTGGCGTACTGGTGGAAGGAATAGTAGCCGACGTAGCGGTGATAGTCGTAGTCGTATAAAATCATTGCGCTCAGGCCGTGTTTTTTGAGCGCTGCCTGGGCTCTTGCCACCCTCTCATTGCGCATGCGCTCCGGATTGTAGGGGCGGAACTCGTAATCAACTGCAAAGCGTCCATATTGCATGGATTTTAACCCCCTTTCTAGTAAAGATAGTTAGCCTTTCCCTTCCACAAACTTTTGAAGAAATCTTGGCATCCTGCATTCGGGCACGAGCTTGCGGGCAGAAAGGGCCACCTCCACCGCCAGCTCAGCGCCCTTTTTATAAATTTCCCTGCACGATTTCTCCGGGTCAATCTTGTGGTAGAAGGGCCGGAGCATGGCGCAACACTTTCCTCCCATCTCTTCCTGAAATCGCCTGTGCAGGTGGGCTGACAGATGGCTGATGCATCCGAATTTGGGGCCGACAGGCGCCGTTCGCCCATAAAGAACACCCAGAACGAGGATGCCGGCAGCCAATGCCCCGCACATACATCCGGTCGGAGTCCCTTTCATTCCTTCTTCATCGATCTCAACTGCTCCGCCCCCTCCATGAAACCCGGAGGCTATCTTTGGGGGATCAGGCTTGACCTTAATCTTGAGAATTTCTGCGACCGCAGAGAAAACGGATTCGCTTCAGTGGTAGCCCTTTTTTCGGTTTTGATTGGCGAGCCGGCCCGCTTTGCGAGCCAGCGTCGTGATCGCATGATCCTTCCCTGAAGAAGGAGGGTCCTCTTTTTCTTTCACTTCAGCATCTCCTCTTCATAGGGGAAGAGAGTGAACACTTCATGCCCCTTATCGGTAATCAGTAAATCCGTCTCCAGCCGCACCGTCTGCTCAAGGTTTGGATGTCCCGCAAAGGTTTCCACGGCAAAATACATGTTGGGTTTGATCTCGGCAGGGTACTTGAGTGAATAGGCGCGGGAGATCCACATGCCTTCGTAAAGGGTCAATCCTATGGAATGGGCGAACTGCTGGAGCGTGACGGTTCCATACTTATCATCGTCATAAACCGGAAACTTCTCGGCCACATCGCGGCTCGTATTTCCCGGTTTCATCATTTCGACGGCCGCCATCAGGGAATCATAGCACTCTTTATACAGATCCTTCTCCTTCGGAGTCGGTTTTCCTTCCACCTTGAAACACCTCACGTAGTCCACAAAGTAACCGGAGGGGCCCACCGTATTGTTGTCAATGATCACCAGATCTCCCTGACGGATGATCTTGTCCGTGGGCCAACGCCGGTAAGGGCTGGTGTTTCCTCCGGAAGCGACGATAATTTCGTAAACGATTTCACATCCCCTTTCATACATATACTCGATCATTTTCCCGGAAAGCTCTCTCTCCGTAATCCCGGGTTTCGCCCATTCGTAGCGGGCTTTATACATACATGCATCCGCTATGGCAGCGGACTGTTTCAGAAGCTCGATCTCATCCCGGGTCTTAACCACGCGAGCAGCGGACATGGCAGGCATTGCATTGACCACGTTTACTCCCTTTTTCTGAAAGGCTGCCAGGGAGGCCATATCGAGGGAATCAATCCCGATCTTCTCCTTTTCGACCTTGTGTTCGCGAAGGACCTCCAGGACGCTATCCACCATCCGGTCCACCATGTATTCCACCGCGCCTTCCGACCATCTCCAGGTGATGGCCGGACGGATCCTTCCCTCCATCCACGGAAGGTCCATCCTGGCGCAGACGAGGTCAGAGCCAGCCGTTTCGAAGAGGATGGGTTCCCCCCCTCTTGGAAGGACAGCATAGCGAATGAAGATGTTATATTTCCAGTTTCCCTGGAAAGAGCTTGTCAGGTAACGCACGTTTGCTCCGTCATAAACCACCAGCGCTCCCAAGTCATGAATTTCCATCTGTTCCTTGGCTCGAGCCAGTCGTTCCTTTCGGAGCCGTTCGAAATTGACCCTTTCCTGCCAATCCGCGCCGGTCAGAGAGTATACCCTCCGGGCATCATACTCATGGGGCTTTCCGATAAAAGAGATATCCATTGTCATTCCTCCTTTTGATTTAAATTTGGTCCTTTTAATCCTCCCGTTTCATTGGGGCGATCCAACCTGTTTATTCCTTAAACTTTACTAAGGCCGCCAGGAGGGCTTGCTCCTCTTCGGCCATGTGTTTCCTCATCGCTTCCACCGCTTTCCGGACGTTTCTTTTCTTCAGAGCAAAATAGATCCTTCTATGAGCCAGAAGAGATCTTTTCGGCGATCTGGCGATACGATATATCTTGTCATGGCTTTTCCGAATCAGTTCCACCAGGGTGTCCCAGAGGAGGATCAAGATTTCATTCTGCCCTGCTTCGGCAATGAGACGGTGAAATCGAATGCCTGAGGAGATGAACGAATCTTGATCGTCGATATTTTTTTTCATCTCTTCGATGCAGTGCCAGAGGCTCTTCAACAAAGGCTCCGTGACCCTTCTTCCCAGGAGCTCCACCATGGCGACTTCAAGGATCTTCCGCACCTGCCAGAGCTTGATGAAACTGTCCCGCTCCATTTGAAGCCGGGAGCTGATGGAGAGATTCACCGATTCGACATACGGAAGAAAACTCACTTCTTTGACGTAAATTCCGTTGCCCACGTTAATCTGGATGAGGCCCATGACCGACAGGATGCGAAGGGCCTCTCGAAGGGAAGGCCGGCTGATGTTGAGTTGTTGCGCCAGGTTGCGTTCCGGGGGCAGCCGGTCCCCGGGTTTGTAGCGGTTCCTCAAAATCAGGGATTGGATCTGCTCCACTGCGTTTTCATAGAGTCTTACCCTCTTGATCGGCTTAAGTAACATTCCATTCCCCCCGTTCAAGCCCCTTCCATCCTTTCCGTTGATATCGGGTCTCATCGTTTTTCTGGCTCTGCCGATAAAATACCGTCAAGGATCCCTTCTGCCGGCATCAACTTATAAAATGGCAAAGTGGTTTGACCAATCTTTTACAATCTTTCTATCCCCTTGTCAATAAAAAAATGGGGGGTGTTGTAATCCCTCAGTTACGGGGTATAGATTTTGGCAGAGGGAAAAGGGGGCCTATTTGAACGTTGGGATTCTTAGCGAGTTCGTCGAGGAGGGTTTTAAAGATCGATTCGAGAGATTGGTCCCCTCGGCGTTTATTGAGGGTGTGAAGGATGGACATCAAAATAGAGCGAGTTTTTGCTCCTGCATCTGAACTACTGCCAAAGCTTACTTTTCTGGCAATCACGGTGGGTCGCAGGTCCCTTTCGGCTAAATTATTATCTGGAGGGACCCTTCGATCCTTAGCCCAATGATACAGTCGGTGTTGGTTGGTATGAAAGAGGTCTTGCATGGCCCGGATAGCCAGATGTTGAGCAGGGCTTTGATTGACCTCCATGATTTTGTTTTGAATCTCTTTTGCTTTCCGATAGTATTGTTGATCCGATAAAGGTTGGGCTCTTAAATGCATGGCCTGGGAAAGAAGCGGGGCCAGGAGGCTTACAAAGGATTTAACCTCTTGGGATTCTGGGAAGTCTTTTTCCAGCTTCTCCACATCTCGGAGGAGGTGAGCATAGCAGTATTGGATCTGGACCGGGGCTTTATTGTAAGCATTGTAGCGATCAACCACCAACACGCCTGGGAGTCTTTTGTCTCCGAAAACGCTTCGAGGCACACTGGCGGAGCGCGTATTTTGGAAAGAGAACAAACTGGTTTTGGGGGTGCAAAAGAGCCATGCGTAACCGCTTTGGCCGTCATTTCGCCAGCCGGTCTCGTCCGCATGCTTGGCAGGAGAGAGTCGGTATTGTTCCTTGAGGAGGTCGATCACGGGTGCAAAGTAGCCTGAAAGGCGATGGAATATATCGACCAAACTCCCCAGGTTGATCTCGGTCATTTCACAGATTCGACCCATGGGGATGCCATGAAAATAATGCATCACCGCCATTTGGGCCGTGATTTGGTTGCCATAGAGGGTTTTGGGAAGGACGCCCGGGGCCTTGGTCCGAAAGACGCGGTGACACCGAGTGCATTTCTTATGGGAAAGACGATAAAGAATCCTCTTGGGTTTGACTGGCTCACTTTCAATGACGGTTCGATCTTGTGTTTTTTTGATTTTCAATGCTCCCCCACAATCCGGACAGATCTCTCCTGGGTCGATCGGGATCATCTCATCGGCTGTCTCTTTGGAGTGAGCTTTTCGGCCATGACCCTTGTGACCAGGACGGGCTCCCCCCTTGTGATTTCTGTTTTCTTGACCCGTATTGGCCTTCAGGGGCAGTTGGGAGGAAGGGGTTGAGGAACCAAAGAATCCCTCTTTGTCCTTCCTTTCTTGATAGCGTAGCTTTGCCTTTAGACGTTGAACCTCTTCAAGGAGTTGATCGACTTTGCGCTGCTTTTCAAGACACCCTTGACAGTTATTGACCATAAAGAGCCTCTCGAAACTCTCTTTTTAAGGGATAACCCAAGACGTCTTTGAGGCTTCGGTTTTGGCGATAGGTCTGATCGTTCTTCCCGCGTCCTGTCGTTTGCCCCAGATGGATCCATTATGTGACGTCCGCAGTTATGTGACGTAAAGGGGAAAAAGCCTTTGTTTTGAGGATATTTTTCTTTTCTACGTCACATAAGTGAAGTCAATTATCATGCCTAATTTGTTACAACGCCCTT
>Ga0207951_100255_pt1 | contig 32417 bp, 31 predicted proteins | sample Subbio12Aug_8Bad_FD_184830 | JGI IMG/M metagenome (GOLD analysis project Ga0207951, IMG submission 184830) | Serpentinite rock and fluid subsurface biosphere microbial communities from McLaughlin Reserve, California, USA - CR12Aug_8Bad (SPAdes) | ecosystem: Environmental > Terrestrial > Deep... | reverse complement strand
ATCGACCCCCTGAACGATCCAGGCCACCTGTCGAGCACATTGAGCGCGCCGAAGGCTACGTCAACCGCACCATTGAACGTCACCAAGCGTGCGGTCGTTGCGAAGCGAAAGCTTCACAGGCTCTGAGCCCCGCTCCGATTCCACTGTTCCCCACGCTCACGGCACCGCTGCAGGCGGTGCTGGGGTTCAACTCATCCCCCAACGGAGACAGACCATGATGAATTCCACCCTTCGCGCTGCGCTCTGCGGCACAACGTTCGCCCTGCCGCCGCGGCAGCCCAGGCCGCGACGATCGGCCTTCTCGCCCCGCTGCCGGGCCCACAGGCCCTCGTCGGCCAGGACCAGGTCGACGGCTTCCTGCTGGCGCTGGAGCAGCGCGGTGGCAAGCTCGGCGGCCAGGCCGTGAACGTTGTTGGCGGGCATGGCGCGATGCCGCACAAGGCCGCCGACCCGATCGGCGCCGCAGCCAGCATCGTGATGGCGCTGCAGAGCATCGTCGCGCGCAATATCGACCCGCAGCAGGTCGCGGTGATCACCGTCGGGGCCTTCCACGCGGGCCGGGCCAACAACGTCATTCCGGCCCAGGCGCGGCTGGAGCTGAGCGTGCGTGCGCTCGACCGTGACGTGCGCGCGCTGCTCGAGCAGCGCATCCGGGCGCTGGTCGATGCGCAGGCCAAGAGCTACGGCGTGCGCGCGACGCTGGACTGGCGCGTCGGTTACTCGGTGCTGGTCAACACGCCGGCCGAGACCGCTTTTGCGCAGCAGGTGGCGCTCGAGCTGCTTGGCCCCGAGAGCGTCACGCTGCAGGGCCCTGCGCTGACGGGTAGCGAGGACTTCGCCTTCATGCTCGAGCGCGTGGCCGGCAGCTATCTGCCGATCGGCAACGGCACCGCTGCCGAGGGCTGCAGCCACGGCGCCTGCATGGTGCACAACCCAGGCTACGACCTCAACGACGACAACCTGCCGGTCGGCGCCGCCTACTGGGTACTGCTGGCCGAACGCTTTCTCGACGGTGAGCGCCCGACGTCGAGGAACTAAACTACCCGTCAGGCAGGAGAGCGCCGGCACCTGCGCCGGCCACCGAAGGCGCAAACTCCCATGCACGCTCAGGTCCCGTACTGCCGATCGATCATGCCGTCTGGAGAGACTTCACCCGCGCGGTGAAGCACCGAAGGAGCAAGTCGCGAGCCGGGTGGCGCGCAGCGAATCTCTCAGGTACCGAGGACAGGGGGAGCGGCAAGCCCGCGAACGGCGTTCGCGTGCGCACCCTCGTCCTGGAGAGCTCTCATGCATGTGATCGTACTCGGCGCCGGCCTGCTCGGCGTCACTTCGGCCTATTACCTTCGTCAGCAGGGGCACGAAGTCTGCGTCGTCGACCGCCAGGCCACGCCGGCGGCCGAGACCAGCTTTGCCAACGGCGGCCAGATCTCGGTCAGCCATGCCGAGCCCTGGGCCAACCCGGGCGCGCCGTTGAAGGTCCTGCAGTGGCTGGGCAAGGAAGACGCGCCGCTGCTGTTTCGCCTGCGCGCCGACCTGCGCCAGTGGCTGTGGGGCCTGCAGTTCCTGCGCGAGTGCACGCCGGCGCGCACGCGGCACAACATCGGTCAGATCGTGCGCCTGGGCACCTACAGCCGCGCGACGCTGCAGCAACTGCGGCGCGAGCGCGGCATCGCCTACGACGAGCGCACGCAAGGCATCCTGCACTTCTACACCAGCCGCAAGGAATTCGACGCCGCCGCGGCGCCGGCCGCGCAGATGCGCGAGCTGGGCTGCGACCGGCGCGTGGTCTCGGCCGACGAGGCGGTGGCCATCGAGCCCGCGCTGCGCCACATCCGCCCACAACTGGCCGGCGCAACCTACACCGCCGAGGACGAATCGGGTGACGCCAACCGCTTCGCGCGCGAACTCGTGCAACGTTGCGAGGACGACGGCGTGCGCTTCCTGATGAGCCATACGGTGACCGCGCTGCGCGCGGCCGGCGGCGCGCTCGACCATGTCGAGGCCACCGATGCCGAGGGCCGCTTCCAGCGTCTGCGCGGCAACGCCTACGTCCTCGCGATGGGCAGCCTGTCACCGTTGTACGCGAAGCCACTGGGCATCGCGCTGCCGATCTACCCGGCCAAGGGCTACTCGGTGACGATGCCCGTCAAGGACGCATCGGTGGCGCACCAGGTCTCGCTGACCGACGACGAGTACAAGCTCGTCTTCTCGCGCCTGGGCGACAAGCTGCGCATCGCCGGCACCGCCGAGTTCAACGGCTACGACCGCGATCTCAACCGCGTGCGCTGCGAGGCGATCGTCGCGCGTGTCGAGCAGTTGTTCCCCGGCGCCGGCGACGCGAGCCAGGCGCAGTTCTGGACCGGACTGCGCCCGGCGACGCCGAGCAACGTGCCGGTCATCGGCCGCAGCCGGCTGCCCAACCTCTACCTCAACACCGGGCATGGCACGCTGGGCTGGACGCATGCCTGCGGCTCGGGCAAGAGCATCGCGCGCATCGTCAGCGGCCTCGAGCCCGAGATCGACTTCGCGTTCGTCGGGCGGTAGCGGCTGCGCGGCGGCCCAGCCGCCACCGTGCCCGCCACACCGACTCGCGTCAGCCGATGCGGATCCGCGAGCTTGCCGACCTGCTCACCCGCTTCCAGCCGCGCTAGCGCGGCGGTGACCCCGTCGAGCGCGTAGTCGCGGTCGATCACCGGGCGCCATGCGGCACGCCCGGCCGCGCGCAGCCGCACCAGGACCTTGCCGGGGCGGCGCTGCGGCAGCGGGCACGTGCCGACGCAGACGACTTCGTTGCCGCCGTGGCCGCCGCGGCAGGCGGCCTGCATCGTCGGCGCGGCCATGGCGTTCAGAACGCCGCGATGCCGGTGATCGCGCGCCCGAGGATCAGCGCGTGGATGTCGTGCGTGCCCTCGTAGGTGTTGACGACCTCGAGGTTGACCAGGTGGCGGGCGACGCCGTACTCGTCGCTGATGCCGTTGCCGCCGAGCATGTCGCGTGCCGTGCGCGCGATGTCGAGCGCCTTGCCGCAACTGTTGCGCTTGACGATCGAGGTCAGCTCGACCGCGGCCGTGCCCTCGTCCTTCATGCGCCCCAGCCGCAGGCAGCCCTGCAGGCCCAGCGCGATCTCGGTGAGCATGTCGGCGAGCTTCTTCTGCACGAGCTGGTTGGCGGCCAGCGGCCGGCCGAACTGCTGGCGGTCCAGCGTGTACTGCCGCGCGCGCTGGTAGCAGTCCTCGGCCGCGCCGAGTGCGCCCCAGGCGATGCCGTAGCGCGCGCTGTTGAGGCAGGTGAACGGGCCCTTGAGTCCGCGCACCTCGGGGAAGGCGTTCTCGTCGGGGCAGAACACCCCGTCCATGACGATCTCGCCGGTGATCGATGCGCGCAGGCCGACCTTGCCGTGGATCGCCGGCGCCGAGAGGCCCTGGGCGCCCTTGTCGAGCACGAAGCCGCGGATCTGACCCTCGTCGTCCTTGGCCCAGACGACGAAGACATCGGCGATCGGGCTGTTGCTGATCCAGGTCTTGGCGCCGCTGAGCGCATAGCCGCCGCTGACCTTGCGCGCGCGCGTGACCATGCTGCCCGGGTCCGAGCCGTGGTTGGGCTCGGTCAGGCCGAAGCAGCCGATCCACTCGCCGCTGGCCAGCCTGGGCAGGTACTTCTGCCGCGTCGCCTCGTTGCCGAAGGCGTGGATCGGCACCATGACCAGCGAGGACTGCACGCTCATCATCGAGCGGTAGCCCGAGTCGACGCGCTCGACCTCGCGGGCGATCAGGCCGTAGCTGACGTAGTTCAGCCCGGCCCCGCCGTAGGCCTCGGGGATGGTCGGCCCCAGCAGGCCGAGCTCGCCCAGCTCGCGAAAGACGCCCAAGTCGGTGCGCTCGTGGCGGAAGGCCTCGAGCACGCGCGGCGCGAGCCGCTCCTGGCAATAGGCCTGCGCGGCATCGCGCACGGCGCGTTCGTCGGCGTCGAGCTGGGCGTCCAGACCGAAGGGGTCGGCCCAGTCGAAGGTGGGGCGCGCAGAACTGAAACTCATGGCCATCTCCCGTTGCGTTGCTTCGGCATTGTCGGGCCGGCACGGGCGGTCACAATGCCACCCGCGCGTCACTTGGCGAACTTGCGGAAGTCGGGCTTGCGCTTTTCCTTCAGCGCGGCGACGCCCTCGCGCGACTCGTCGGTGTCGTAGTAGAGCTTGAGCGCGAGCATGCCCATCCCGGCGATGCCGGCCTGGTGCGCGGTGTCCATGTTGAAGCTGCGCTTGGCGATGGCGATCGCGGTCGGGCTGCGCTCGCCGATCTCCTCGGCCCATTGCTGCACGGTGGCGTCGAGCTGGTCGTGCGGCACGCAGACGTTGGCCAGCCCCATCGCGACGGCTTGCTCGCCCGAGTAGCGGCGGCACAGGTACCAGATCTCGCGCGCCTTCTTCTCGCCGACGACGCGGGCCAGCAAGGCCGTGCCGTAGCCGGGGTCGACCGAACCCATCTTCGGGCCGACCTGGCCGAAGACCGCCTTGTCCGAGCAGATCGTCAGGTCGCAGACCGTCGCCAGCACATTGCCGCCGCCGATCGCAAAGCCCTGCACGCGCGCGATGACCGGCTTGGGCACGTTGCGGATCGCGTCGTGCAGCTCCTCCATCGGCAGGCCGATGGTGCCGCGGCCGTCGTAGTTGCCGTCGTGCGCCGACTGGTCACCGCCGGTACAGAAGGCGCGCTCGCCGGCGCCGGCGAGCACGATGCAGCCGACGCTGCGGTCGTAGCCGGCCTTGTGGAGCGCCTTGATCAGCTCGTCGCAGGTCGTGCCGCGAAAGGCGTTCATCTTGTCGGGCCGGTTGATCGTGATCCAGGCCACGCCGTTGCGGATCTCGTAGAGGATGTCCTGGAAGTCCATGGTCTGGCTCCTGGGGGTCGTGGCGCGCGGCTTCAGCCGCACATGGTCAGGCCGCCGGAGACGCTCAGCACCTGGCCGGTGACGTAGGCCGCGTCGTCGCTGGCGAAGAACAGCACCGCGCCGGGCAGGTCGGCGGGCTGGCCGATGCGCCCCAGCGGGATCGAGCGCGTGAAGGCTTCGACCAGCTTGTCGGGGTTGCCGGCGCCCTGCTTGTACTGGGCAAACAGCGCGGTGTCGGTCGGGCCGGGGCAGACGACGTTGACGGTGATGCCGTGGCGGGCGTGCTCGCGCGCGATCGTCTTCGAGAATGCGACCAGCCCGCCCTTGCACGCCGCGTAGACCGCCTCGCCCGAGGAGCCGACGCGCGCCGCGTCGGAGGCGATGTTGACGATGCGCCCGCGCCGGCGCGCAGCCATGCCCGGCAGCACCGCGTGGTGCATCTGCAGCGCGCCGGTCAGGTTGACCGCGATCAGCCGCTCCCACTGCGCCGGCTGGGTCTGCGTGAACGGCGCGAAGACATCCCAGCCGGCGTTGTTTACCAGCACGTCGATCGGACCGAGCGCGGCTTCGGTGGCGGCGATCGCGGCGTCGACGCTGGCGCGGTCGGTGATGTCGCAGCGCAAGGCCACGGCCTGGCCGCCGGCGTCGCGCACCGCGGCGGCGACCGCCTTGGCGGCGTCGAGGTCAAGGTCGAAGATGGCCACGCGCGCGCCCTCGGCGCCGAAGCGGCGGCAGGCGGCGCCGCCGATGCCGCCGCCGCCGCCGGTGACGACGACGGTGCGCTGGTCGAATCGCTGCATGATGGGGGCGCCTCGCGGTTGCAGTGAGCAGTCTGACGCTTGGCTATTGCGTCAATATATTTGCTCATATTAGACTGACCGCCGCACTCACGCAAGACCTCGCGTGTTCGCCAAACTTGGGAATTACCCTATGCATGAGTTGTCAGACACGCAGTTCGAACTGGCCAACCGCTTGTTCTTCAGGCTGTACCAATGCGCAAACATGTTGCATAAAACCGGCAGCCGGGCGGTCGAGGACGAGGGCCTGACGACGCAGCAGTGGGCCGTGCTCGGCGCGCTGTCGCGGGCGCAGGCGCAGGGCGGCATGAGCATCGGCGAGCTGGCGCGCTACCTCAAGGTCAGCCGCCAGAATCTCTCGGGGCTGCTCGGCCGCATGGAGCGCGACGGCCATGTCGCGGTCACGCCGGGCGGGCAGGACCGGCGCTCGCGGCTGGTCACGATGACGGCCACCGGCCGCGAGGTCTGGCAGGCGCAGGCGCTGCCGAAGATCCGCACGTACTACGCGCAGGCGCTGGCCGGCTTCTCGGTCAACGACCTCACGCACAGCTTGCACTACCTGCTGAAGATCCTCGACAACCTGCAGCGCCTGGACGACGAACGCGGCGCCAACGGCAGCTCAGGGCCCGACGGGGTCGCGTGAGCAGCGGCGCGCCGCTGCCACAATGCCCGCGCCATGCCCAGCCCCGGCATCCACCTGCAGTACAGCTTCGAGCCGCATGGCCAGCGCGGCGCCGACATCGACCACCCCTTGTTCGACCTGCTCGGCGCGCTGCACCAGCATGGCTCGATCCGGCATGCGGCGGCGGCCACCGGTGCCTCGTACCGCCATGTCTGGGGCGCGCTCAAGCGCTGGGAGCAGGTGCTGGCGCAGCCGCTGGTGGTCTGGGCCAAGGGCCAGCCGGCGCGGCTGACGCCGTATGCGCTGCGCCTGCTCGCCGCCGAGCGGCAGGCGCGCGTGCGGATGACGCCGCACATCGAGGCGCTGCGCGCCGAGCTCGAGCGCGTGCACGCGCTGGCGCTCGACGAGGCCCTGACGGTGCTCGAGGTCTACGCCAGCCACGACCTGGCGCTGCCGCTGCTGCGCGACCTCGCCGCGGCGCGCGGCCTGCACCTGGCGCTGCGCTTTGCCGGCAGCGTCGACGCCCTGCGCGCGCTCGGCCAGGGCCGCTGCACGGTCGCCGGCTTCCATGTGCCGGCGCTGCCCGGCGGCTCGCCGGTGTTTGCCGCCGCGCTCAAGCCGCTGCTGCGCCCGGGGCGGCACAAGCTGATCGGCACCCTGTGCCGGACCCAGGGCCTGATGCTGCGCCCCGGCCTGACGCCGGCGCCGCAGTCGCTGGCCGACGTCGCGCGCGCCGGCTGGCGCTTCGTCAACCGCCAGCCGGGCTCGGCCACCCGGCTGCTGATGGAGCATCTGCGGCAGGCCGCCGGGCTCGAGCCGCAGGCCATCGCCGGCTGGGACGCGCGCAGCGAGGACACGCATGTGGCCGTCGCCGCGGCGCTGGCGCAGGGCCAGGCCGACGTCGGCCCCGGCGTCGAGGCCGCGGCCCGCGCCGCCGGACTCGACTTTGTGCCGTTGGTCCGGGAGGACTACCACCTGGTCTGCCTCGCCGACGCGCTCGAGACCCCGCCGCTGCAAGCGCTGCGCGCGCTGCTGGCCACACCCGACTGGGCCGCCGCGGTCGGCTCCCTGCCCGGCTGCACGGCCTCGCCGCAGGCCGGGCAGGTGCTGTCGCTGACCCGGGCGCTGCCCTGGTGGCGCTACGCGCGGGTTCGCCACCCGCGCGCGCAAGCGACATCACCGACTTGATACGTCGATGTCCAGATCGGCGGCTTAACTTGCTGCTGGAGTACCGCTTGACACCGATGTATTGAAAAGTATATTTCGCAAATGCCGTGCATCGACCAAGCCGGACGCTGCCAGCCGCTCGAACGCCTGGCTCGCACCCGCTGACCACGCGAGCGCGCAGACGCCGGACGGCCGTTACCCGGTCGGCAACGGCTGGCCGACCGACCTCGGAGATCGACGATGAAGCTGCCGGCCTTCCTGCTGGCCCTGGCGATGATCTGGCTGCTGGCGCCGACGGCACGCGCGAGCGACGCCGCGCCGCCGGTCACCGTCTTCGCCGCCGCCAGCCTGCAGGACGCGCTCGAGACGCTGGCCCGGCGCTACCGCGAGCAGACCGGCCGTGCGCTGCGCTTCTCGTTTGCCTCCTCCAGCGTGCTGGCGCGCCAGATCGAGCAGGGCGCGCCGGCGGCAATCTTCGCCAGCGCCGACGAGCGCTGGATGGATCACCTGCAGGAGCGCGGCCTGCTCGCCGCCGGCACGCGCGCAAGCCTGCTCGGCAACCGCCTGGTGCTGGTGGTGCCGGCGGCACGCGCGCTGAACCTCGACCTGACCCCCGGCTTCGACTTCGCGGCCGTGCTCGGCAGCGACGGCCGCTGGGTCACCGGCGATCCGTCGCATGTGCCGGTGGGCCGCTACGCGCAGCAGGCCCTGACCACGCTCGGCGCCTGGCCGCTGGCGCAGACGCGGCTGGTGCGCGCCGAGAACGTGCGCGTGGCGCTGGCCTTCGTCGAGCGCGGCGAGGCGTCGGCCGGCATCGTCTACGAGACCGACGCCCGGGCGTCGACCCGGGTGCGCGTGGCTGGCGTCTTCCCGGCCGACAGCCACGCGCCGATCAGCTACCCCTTCGCGGTCCTCGCGCGCCACGACAGCGCGGCCGCGCGCGACTTCCTGCGCTTTCTGAGCAGCGACGCGGCGCGCGAAGTCTGGCGCGGCCACGGCTTCGGCGTGCGATGAGTAGCGGCGCTGCGGCCACCGGCAAGCCGAGCCGATGCTGACTGCGGTCGAGATCGAAGCGCTGCGGCTGAGCCTGCAGGTGGCGCTGGTGGCGGTGGCCGCCAGCCTGCCGCTGGCGATCGGCGTGGCCTGGCTGCTGGCGCGGTGCGAGTTCCCCGGCAAGACGCTGCTCGACACCGTCGTGCACTTGCCGCTGGTGCTGCCGCCGGTGGTCATCGGCTACGGCCTGCTCGTGCTGTTCGGCACCCAGGGGCCGGTCGGCGGCTGGCTGCACGAAAGCTTCGGCCTGCGCCTGATCTTCACCCGCTGGGGCGCTGCGCTGGCGGCGGCGGTGATGGCGTTTCCGCTGATGGTGCGCGCGATCCGGCTCGCGCTCGAGGCCATCGACCGCGGCCTGGAGTCGGCCGCGCGCACGCTCGGCGCGTCGCGCCTGGACGTATTCTTCACGGTCACGCTGCCGCTGATGCTGCCGGGCATCGTCTCCGGCGGCATCGTCGCCTTCGCCGCCGCGCTCGGCGACTTCGGCGCGACCATCACCTTCGTCGGCAACGTGCCGGGCGAGACGCAGACGCTGTCGCTGGCGATCTACAGCCTGACCCAGACTCCCGACGGCGACGCCGCCGCCGCGCGCCTGGTGCTGATCGCGCTCGCGCTCGCGGTCGGCGCGCTGTACGCCTCCGAGCTCGCCGCCCGGCGCGTGCGCCTCTACATCGGGCGCGCATGATGACCGCAGACGGCGTGGTGCCATGACCCGGCTGCGCGTCGACACCCGCCGCCGCCTCGGCAGCGTCGAGCACCGGGCCGACTTCGACCTGCCGCTGGCCGGGCTGACCGCGCTGTTCGGGCCCAGCGGCGCCGGCAAGTCGACCCTGGTCAACCTGATCGCCGGGTTGCTGCGCCCCGAGCACGGCCGCATCGCGGTCGGCGACACCGTCTTCTTCGACGCCGCGCGCGGCATCGACCTGCCGGTGCACCGGCGCGAACTCGGCATCGTGTTCCAGGACGCGCGGCTGTTTCCGCACCTGTCGGTGGGCGACAACCTGCGCTTCGGCCTGCGACGGGCCGGCGAGCGCGCGCGTGCGCCGCGCATGCCCTACGACGCGGTGGTGGCCCTGCTCGGGCTCGAGGCGCTGCTCGCGCGCCGTCCGCACACGCTGTCGGGTGGCGAACGCCAGCGGGTGGCGGTCGGCCGCGCGCTGCTCGCGCAGCCGCGGCTGCTGCTGATGGACGAGCCGCTGGCCTCGCTCGATGCGCCGCGCAAGGCCGAGGTGCTGCCCTACATCGAGCACCTGCGCGACGCCTTCGACCTGCCGATCCTGTACGTGACCCATGCCGTCGACGAGGTGCTGCGGCTGGCCAGCGCACTGGTGCTGTTCGAGCGCGGCACCGTCGTCGACGCCGGTGCGCTGACCGAGGTGATCGCGCACCCGGCGGCCGCCGCGCTGCGCGGCGGCGCCGACGCCGGCGTGCTGGTGGCCGGCGCCGTGCGCGATCACGACCCCCGCTACGGCCTGACGACGCTGGCCTGCGAGGGTTTCGCGCTGCGCGTGCCGCGCGTCGACCTGCCGCCCGGCACGCCGGTGCGGCTGCGCGTGCCGGCGCGCGAGGTCGCGCTGGCGCTGTCGCCGCCCGACGATGTCAGCATCTCGAACCGCATCGCCGGCCGGGTCGAGCAAGTGCTGCCGGGCCCGGACGCACCGGCGTCGGCCGATGTCGAGGTCCGGGTGCGCGTCGGGGCGGGCACGGTGCTGTCGGCCATGGTCACGCGCGAGTCGGTCGAGCGGCTCGCGCTGGCACCGGGGCTGCGCTGCTGGTGCCTGATCAAGTCGGTCGCGCTGCACGCCGACGCGCTGGCGCTGGCGCGCGGTCGCGCGCTGCGCACGGGCGGCGACGCAGGGCCCGCGCAGGCCTGACCGCAGCAGCCCAGGCCGCACCGCCATGTCCAGCCGCCGCCCCACCCGCCCCGCCCCGCTGGAACTGCGCGGCCTGCTGTGGTTTGCCGCCGGCGCCGACAATCTCGGCGGCCGCGGGCGCATCGGGCTGCTGCGCGCCGTCGCCGAGCACGGCTCGATCACCCAGGCCGCGCGCGCGATCGGGCTGAGCTACAAGGCGGCCTGGGACGCGCTCGACGCGATGGACCATGTCGCCGGCGAGCCGCTGGTCGAGCGCAGCAAGGGCGGCCGCGGCGGCGGCTCGACGCGGCTGACGCCGCGCGGGCAGCGGCTGGTCGAGCGCTACGCGCAGCTCGAGGCCGTGCACCAGCGCTTCGTGAAGCTGCTCAGCGAGCAGGCTGCGGACCTCGCCGCCGAGATCGACACCTTCAGGCTGTTCAACATGCGCACCAGTGCCCGCAACCAGTTCGTCGGCAGCGTCAGCCTGGTGCGCGCCGGCGCGGTCAACGACGAGGTCGAGCTGACCCTGGCCAACGGCGCGCGCATCGTCGCCACCGTGACCCGCGAGAGCACCCAGACGCTGGGCCTGCGCACCGGGCAGCGCGCGTTCGCGCTGGTCAAGGCCTCGTCGGTGCTGCTGGCCGCCGGCGACGCCCCGCTGCGCGTCTCGGCGCGCAACCAGCTCGCCGGCACCGTCGCCGCGGTCCACCCGGGCGCGGTCAATGCCGAGGTCGTCGTCGAGATCGCCGGCGGGCTGCACGTCGCGGCCATCGTCACGCGGGCCAGCGTCGCCGCGCTGGACCTGGCCCCCGGCCGGCCGGCGCTCGCGCTGTTCGACGCATCGAGCGTGATCCTCGGCACGGCGGTGTGAACAGGCCTCACGACCCTGCGTTCGGGAAGAACACCGGCTCGCCGTTGATGCGGTACGCGGCGATCACCGCCTGCCCGGCCGGCGAGACGACCCAGTCGGCGAAGGTCTGGGCCAGTTCGTGCCGCACATGCGGGTGCCGCGCCGGGTTGACGACGATCACGCCGTAGGGGTTGAACAGCCGTCGGTCGCCCTCGACGAGGATGGCGAGCTCGCCGCGGTTGCGAAAGTTCAGCCAGGTGCCGCGGTCGGTCAGCACGTACGCGTTGGCCGACGACGCGATGTTGAGCGCCGGGCCCATGCCGCAGCCGCACTCGCGGTAGCCGGCCGGGCGCCGGGCGGCGAGGTCGATGCCCGCAGCCTGCCAGTGGCGCAGCTCGGCGGCGTGGGTGCCGCTGCGGTCGCCGCGCGAGACGAACGGCGCGCCGGTCTGCGCGACCCGGCGCAAGGCGGCGGCGATGTCGCTGCCGCGCGTGCCGGCCGGGTCGGTGCGCGGGCCGACGAGCACGAAGTCGTTGAACATCACCGCGCGGCGCTGCAGGCCGAAACCCTCGGCGACGAAGCGCTCCTCGGCGGCCTGGTCGTGCACGAAGACCAGGTCGGCGTCGCCGCGGCGCGCGACGTCGAGCGCCTGCCCGGTGCCCAGCGCGACGACGCGGACCTCGATGCCGGTGGCCTGGCGGAACGCCGGCAGCAGGTGCGCGAACAGCCCCGACTGCTCGGTCGAGGTCGTCGAGGCCATCACCAGCGTGCGCGGCTGGGCCTGCGCGGTCGTGCCCAGGCCCAGCGCGAGCACAGCGACGGCCAGCCAGTGGCCCAGGCGGCGGCGCGTCGGGTTCGAAATCATGGCAGCTCCCCTTTCAGGAATTGCGCCGCGGCATGCGGCAGCGGGTCGTTGAAGAAGCCCGCGGTCGGCCGGTCGGCGACCAGCACGCCGCTGTCGAGGCAGACCACGCGGGCGGCCAGGCGCTTGACCTGGCCGAGGTTGTGGCTGCTGAGCACCAGCGTCATGCCCTCGGCGGCAAACTCGGCGAGCAGGGCCTCGATCTCGCGCTTGGCGTGCGGGTCGAGGCTGGCGGTGGGCTCGTCGAGAAACAGCAGTTGCGGCCGCACCGCCCAGGCCCGCGCCAGCGCGACGCGCTGCTGCTGCCCGCCCGAGAGCACGCGCGCCGGCCGCTCGGCCTCGGCGAGCAGGCCCACGCGCTGCAGCGCGGCGCGCGCGCGCTCGCGCCGCTCGCCGCCGCGCACCCCGGCCAGCCACAGCGCCAGCTCGACATTGCGCCGCACCGACAAGCGCAGCAGGAACGGCCGCTGGAACAGCATCGCCTGGCGCGGCTCACGGCCGTCGGCGCCGCGCGCGACGCGGCGCACGCCGGCCGTGAGCTGGTGCGGCAACTGGCCGTGCAGCAGCCGCAGCAGCGTCGTCTTGCCGCTGCCGTTGGGCCCGACCAGCGCGATACGCTCGCCGGCATGCACGGCCAGGCTGAGGTCGGCCAGCGCAGTGCGCGCGCCCAAGCGCACGCTGGCGCGCTCGAGCTCGATCAGCGGCGCGGCCGTCATCGCGGCCGCCCCTCGTCCTGCCGCGCCTGCAGCGCGCGCACGGTGGCGATCGCCAGGTTGATCAGCGCGACCACGCTCAGCAGCACCAGCCCCAGCGCGAGTGCGAGCGGCAGGTCGCCCTTGCTGGTCTCGAGCGCGATGGTGGTGGTCATCACCCGGGTCACGCCGGCGATGTTGCCGCCGACGATCATCACCGCACCGACCTCGCTGATCGCCCGCCCGAACGCAGTCAGCGCGATGGTCAGCAGCGCCGCGCGCTCGTGCACCAGCAGCAGCGCGGCGCACAGCAGCGCGCCGGCGCCCATCGAGCGCAGTTGCTCGCCGTTGCCGTGCATCGCATCGACCACCAACTGGCGCGTCAGCGCGGCAGCCAGCGGCAGCACCAGGATGGTCTGCGCGATGACCATCGCGGTCGGCGTGAACAGCAGCCCCCACTCGCCCAGCGGCCCCGAGCGCGACAGCAGCAGGTACACCGTCAGCCCGACGACCACCGGCGGCAGCGCGAGCAGGGTGTTGAGCGCGAGCACCAGCCCGCGCTGGCCAGGGAATCGCGTCACCGCCAGCAGCGCGCCGGCGGCCATGCCCAGCGCGACGCCGAAGACGCTGGCCAGACCGCTGACCTGCAGCGACAGCACAACCACCTGCCACAGCGCCGCGTCGGCGCCGACGATCAGCGCGGCGGCGGTGAACAGGCTCTCGGTGAAGGCGTTCACCGACCACGGGCGCAGGGCGTCGGCATGCGGCGCATTGTGTCGGCCGTGGCCACCGGCCGCGATATGTCTGCGGCTGCATAGCTTGGCGGCGTGGGCCTCGCGAGCGCGTCCCGGGCGCGGCGTCGCCAGACCTCGGGCAAGCCCGCATCGCAACGCTGTAATTACAGAGTTATGCTTCCTCCACGCACCCACCCGACCGCCCCGATGCCCGACCCCATTCCCTTGCGTGGCGCCTCGCTGCACGACGGCGTCGCGGCGCGGCTGCGCCAGATGGTCTTCGAGCGCCAGCTCGCGCCCGGTGAATGGGTCGACGAGAAGGTGCTGGCCCTGGCCTGGGGCATCAGCCGCACGCCGCTGCGCGAGGCGTTGAAGGTGCTGGCCGCCGAGGGCCTGGTCGAGCTGGTGCCGCAGCGCGGCTGCCGCGTCGTCGAGCTGAGCGACGACGACGCCCAAGGCCTGTTCCCGGTGATGGCGCTGCTCGAGGGCCGCTGCGCGCACGAGGCGGCGCTGAAGGCCAGCGACGCCGACCTCGCCGAGCTGCAGCGCCTGCACGAAGTGCTCGAACGCCACGCCGCGGCCGGCGACACCGACGGCTACTACCGCGCCAACCATGGCTTCCACAGCCGCGTGCAGCAGCTCGCCGACAACCGCTGGCTCGACCGCGTCACCGGCGACCTGCGCAAGTTCGTGCGCCTGCTGCGCGGGCGCCAGCTCGGGCTGGCCGGGCGCATGGCGCGGTCGATCGACGAACACCGCGAACTCATCGATGCACTGGTGCGGCGCGACGCCGCGCGTGCCGAGCGCGTGATGCACGACCACCTGATGGCGCAGTTGCAGGCCCTGAACGCGCTGCGCCGGCGCGAGCCGGCGGTGCGACAGCGCGGCGCACCCACGACGGGGAGAGCCGGCCATGTTCGATGACCTGCGCCGCGCCGTCGCCCGTCGTCGCGACGAGCGTGCGCTGCGCACCGCGGTGCTCGACGGCCGCCGCCTGCTGTCCGAGCGCGGCGAGGCCAACAGCGTGGTCATCGGTCGCGCGCTGATCGAGCGCCTGGGCGCGCTGCAAGGGGGGACGCTCGACGCCTACTTCGACCACCTCGCGAGCGACCTCAGCCCGGACCCCGAGGCCGTGCTGCAGGCCGCGCAGGCCTACCACCAGGCGCCGGACGCCGCACGCCTGATCGCGCTCGTGCAGGCGGCCGAGCCGCCGCGGCAAGAGCTGCTGCGGCGGCTCAACCGCACCCCCGGCGGCACCGCGTGCATCCTGCGCCTGCGCCGCGAGCTGATGCGCCGGCTGCCGTCGCACCCCGAGTGGGCGGCGACCGAGGCCGACTTGCTGCACCTGCTCAACAGTTGGTTCAACCCGGGCTTCCTGAACATGGTGCGGGTCGACTGGGACTCGCCGGCACGGCTGCTCGAGAAGATCATCCAGCACGAGGCGGTGCACGCAATCGACGGCTGGGACGACCTGCGCCGCCGCCTGCAGCCCGACCGCCGCTGCTTCGCGTTCTTCCATCCGCAACTGCCCGACACGCCGCTGATCTTCGTCGAGGTCGCGCTGCTGCCCGAGATGCCCGCGGCGATCGCGCCGCTGATCGACAAGGCCAGCCCCGCCCTGCCGCCCGAGCGCTTTCGCGTCGCCGCGTTCTACAGCATCAGCAACTGCGAGCCGGGGCTGCGCGGCGTCAGCCTGGGCAACTTCCTGATCAAGCGCGTGGCCGAGCAGTTGCAGCGCGAACTGCCGCAGCTGCGCCGCTTCTGCACGCTCTCGCCGGTGCCGGGCCTGGCCCACTGGCTGCTCAAGACCCCCGACCCGGCCGCGCTGCCGGGCCTGCGCGCAGCGCAGCAGCGCACGCTGCGCACGGCGCTCGAGCGGCTGCACACGCGCTGCGACGGCAACCTCGCCAACCTGCAGCAGCGCGCGACGCTCGACCGGCTCGACCCGGACGACACTGCGGCCTTGCTCGCGCTGGCCGCGGCCTGGCTGCTCGCGCTGTCGTCCACCCCCGCGGGCGACCCGGTGGCGCGCTTCCACCTTGACAACGGCGCGCGGCTGGAACGCCTGAACCCGCGTGGCGACCTCTCGCCCAAGGGCCTGAAGCAGAGCTTCGGGCTGATGGTCAACTATCTGTACGACCTCGACAAGGTCGAGGCCGGGCACGAGATGTTCAAGCAAGGCGAGGTGGCCCGCTCGCGTGCGGTGCAGGCCTTGCTGTAGCTTCGCGCTTCGCCGAAGCCGTCGCCGGGTGCGGATTTGCCCGGATCCACCACCACAGCAAGGAGACACCGATGAGCGAGACCTCCCGTCGTTGCGCCGCCTACACCCCGACTGTCCGGGCGCCGACGCGGCGGCGCATGCTGGCTGCCAGCGCTGCGGGAGCGGCCGCCTTGCTGGGCTGGCCAGTGGCGCGTGCGCAGGCCTGGCCGAGCCGGCCGGTGAGCATCGTCGTGCCGTTTCCGCCCGGCGGCGGCACCGACACCTTCGCGCGGCCACTGTTCGCCGCGATGACCCGCAACCTCGGTCGCCAGTTCGTCATCGACAACCGCGGCGGCGCCGGCGGCACGCTGGGCGCGACCATTGCCGCGCGCGCCGCGCCCGACGGCTACACCTTCTTCATGGGCGCGGTGCACCATGCGATCGCACCCAGCATGCACCCGCGGCTGGACTACCACATCGAGAACGACTTCATCCCGGTCGGGCTGGTCGCCAGCGTGCCGCAGGTCATCGTCGTCAACCCGCAGCGCGTGCCGGCCACCACCTTGCCGACGCTGCTCGATCTGATCCGCAGGAACCCCGGGCGGCTGAACTACGCCTCGGCCGGCAACGGCACCAGCCACCACCTGGCCGGCGAGCTGTTCGAGCTGCGCACGCGCACCTTCATCACCCACATCCCGTACCGCGGCGCCGGGCCGGCGCTGCAGGACCTGATCGCCGGCCAGGTCGAGCTGATGTTCGACGGCCTGGGCTCGTCGGCCGCGCACATCCGCTCCGGGCGGGTGCGCGCGATCGCCGTCGCCGCCGATCGACGCGTGCCGGGCTTCCCCGAGCTGCCGACCGCTGCCGAGGGCGGGGTGTCGAACTACGAGGTCGCGACCTGGTACGGCATCTGGGCCCCGCGCGGCACGCCGCGCGAAGTCGTCGCGACGATGCAGGCCGAGATGCGCCGTGCGCTCGCCGGCGACGACCTGCGCACCACCTGGGCCAACCTGGGCTCGGACATGCCGAACCTGTGGGGCGAGGACTTCGGCCGCTTCGTCGCCGCCGAGATCAGGCGCTGGGCCGAAGTCGTCAGGGCCTCGGGCGCCAAGCTCGACTGACCGCGCCCGCCCCGGCTCCATCGCACCACCCATCGCACCACCCATCGCACCACCCATCGCCGCTCCCCGCCCCGCCAGCGCGGCAGCCGCGCGCGCAGCCCCACGCCAGCCCATGACCGACCACAACCTCTACGCCGTGCTGCGCGCCGGCTTCCCGGCCGGCCTCGACGCCGTCGCCATCGAGACCGCCGACACGCCCGTGCCGCTGCACTACACCTGGCGCGACCTGGAGCGCGCCAGCGCGAAGCTGGCCAGGTTGCTCGACAGCCTGGCCCTGCCGCCGGCCTCGCGCATCGCCGTGCATGTCGACAAGAGCGTCGAGGCGCTGCTGCTGTACCTGGCCGTGCTGCGCGCCGGACATGTCTACCTGCCGCTCAACACCGCGTACCAGGCCGCCGAGCTCGAATACTTCATCGCCAATGCCGAGCCGGCGCTGGTCGTGTGCAGCCCGCGCAGCCTGCCCTGGCTGGCGCCACTGGCCGCGAGGCTGGGCACGCCGCATCTGCTGACGCTCGGCGACGACCGCAGCGGCAGCCTGCTCGAGCGCGCGGCGACGATGGGCGAGCGCCACCGGCCGGTGCCGCGCGCCGCCGACGACCTCGCCGCGATCGTCTACACCAGCGGCACGACCGGGCGCAGCAAGGGCGCGATGCTGACCCACGGCAACCTGGTGTCCAACGCGCAGGTGCTGCACACGGCCTGGGGCTGGGACGAGCATGCGCGCGGCGCCGACCGCGGCGACGGCGGCGACGTGCTGATCCACGCGCTGCCGATCTTCCACGTCCACGGCCTGTTCGTCGCCTGCCATGGCGCGCTGCTCTCGGGCAGCCGCATGCTGTGGTTCTCGAAGTTCGACGCCGCTGCGGTGCTCGCCCGGCTGCCCGCAGCGACGGTGCTGATGGGCGTGCCGACGATGTACGTGCGGCTGCTCGCCGAGCCCGGGCTCGACCGCGCCGCCTGCCGCCGCATCCGGCTGTTCGTCTCGGGCTCGGCACCGCTGCTGGCCGCGACCTTCGCCGAGTGGGAGCAGCGCAGCGGCCAGCGCATCCTCGAGCGCTACGGCATGAGCGAGACCGTGATGCTGAGCTCCAACCCCTACCGCCCGGCCGCGGCGCGCCGCGCCGGCACGGTCGGCTGGCCGCTGCCGGGCACCGCCCTGCGCGTCTGCGACGAGCGCGGCCAACCGCTGCCCGCCGGCGAGGTCGGCGGCGTCGAGGTGCGCGGCCCGAGCGTGTTCAAGGGCTACTGGCGCATGCCCGACGAGACCGCCGAAGCGTTCACCGCGGACGGCTTCTTCCGCACCGGCGACATCGGCCGCATCGCCGCCGACGGCTGCCTGAGCCTGGTCGGGCGCAGCAAGGACCTGGTCATCAGCGGCGGCTACAACGTCTACCCGGCCGAGGTCGAGGGCTACCTCGACGCGCTGCCCGGGGTCGCCGAGAGCGCGGTCATCGGCGTGCCGCATGCCGATCTCGGCGAGGCGGTGGTCGCGCTGGTCGTGCCGCGCCCCGGCGCCCAGCCCGACGCGCAGGCGCTGATCACCGCGCTGAAGGCGCAGATCGCCGGCTTCAAGGTGCCCAAGCGGGTGCTGATCACTGACGAACTGCCGCGCAACGCGATGGGCAAGGTGCAGAAGAACCTGCTGCGCGAGCAGCACCGCGGGCTGCTGGCGGGCGGCTGAGCGCCGCTCGCGCTAGGCCTGGGCCGCGCCAGCCAGCAGCGCCAGCCAGGCCAGCGCCTGGGCCTCGTCGCGCCACAGCGGCATCGGCGGCAGTGCCGCGCGCAGCCGCGCGCCGTAGCGCTGGCTGACCAGCCGTTCGTCGCAGACGACGAGCAGGCCGCGGTCGGTCTCGGTGCGGATCAGGCGCCCCGCGCCCTGCTTGAGTGCAACCGCCGCCTCGGCGACGAAGCAGGCGTCGAAGGCCTTGCCACCGGCGCGCTCGATGCGGCGCACGCGGGCCTCGACCAGCGGGTCGCTCGGCGGCGGAAACGGCAGCTTGTCGATCAGCACGCACTGCAGCGCGTCGCCGGGCACGTCGATGCCTTCCCAGAAACTCTGCGAGCCGACCAGCACCGCGCGCGGCCGTTCGACAAAGCGCTGCAGCAGCGCGCGCTTGGGCGCCTCGCCCTGGACCAGGACCTCGATACCGGCCTCGGCCAGGTGTACGCGCAGGGCCTGCGCCAGCGGCGCGAGCACGCGCAGCGTGGTCGTCAGCACGAAGCTGCGACCGCCCAGCCGCAGCGCGCAGCGCGCGGCGACCGCGGCCACCGCCGCCGCATGCGCCGGCTCGCCCGCCCGCGGCAGGCCCTGCGGCACCCACAGCCGCGCCTGCGCGGCGTGGTCGAATGGGCTGCCCAGGCGCAGCACGCGCGCGTCGTCGAGCCCGGCCGGCACGGTAAACCACGACAGCCGCTCGTCGTCGCCGAGCGTGGCCGAGGTGAAGACCCAGGCCCGCGCGGCGGCCGCGCGCTGCGCCGGCAGCATCGCGCGCAGGTCCAGCGCCGACTCGACCAGCCGCAGGTGCTGGCCGCCGAGGTCGACCCAGCGCACATGCTCGTCGTCGGCCGGCGCGAGGAAGTGCCGGGCCAGCCGCGCGAAGTCGCCGGCGCGCTCGCGCAGGCGCGTGAAGTCGGGCGCCAGCTCGCCGACCGCAGCGAGCGCTTCGTCAGCGGCGTCGGTGGCCGCGGCCAGCGCGTGCAGCGCAGCGCCGAAGTCGGCCGCGCCGGTACCCTCGGCCACATCGGCCCAGCGCCGGCGCTGCGGGCTGCGCGCGGCCGCACCGCCGACCAGGCGCAGCGCGCGCGCGGCGTGCTCGCAGCCGGCAGCCAGCTCGGGCCAGGGCCGCAGCCCGCGCGCGTGCTGCAGGCCGGCGACCTGCAGGTCGCGCGCGAAGTCGAGCACCGCCGCGCTGGCCAGCGTCTGGCCGAGAAACTGCACGCCGGCCTCGACGAGCTGGTGCGCCTCGTCGAAGACCACCGCGTCGACGCTCGGCAACAGCTCGGCCACGCCGCTGTCGCGCAGCGCGAGGTCGGCGAAGAACAGGTGATGGTTGACGACGACCAGGTCGGCAGCCATCGCCTCGCGGCGCGCGGCGACCAGATGGCAGTCGCGCCAGCGCGGGCAGTCGCCGCCGAGGCAGTTGTCGCGCGTCGAGGTCACCAGCGGCACGACCGGCGAGCGCTCGTCGATCCCGTCGAGCTCGGCGAGGTCGCCGCTGCGCGTGGCCGCCGCCCAGCGCTCGACGCGCGCGAGCGCGCTGCGCGCGGCCCACTCGTCGCCCGGGAGGCTGGCCGGCCGCGCCGGCTCGCGCGCCTGCGCCAGGCGGTGCAGGCACAGGTAGCTCGAGCGGCCCTTGAGCAGCGCGCGCCGCAGCGGCACACCCAGCGCCTCGGCCAGCCGCGGCAGGTCGCGCAAGTAGAGCTGGTCCTGCAGGCTCTTGGTGGCGGTGCTGACCAGCGCACGCCGACCCGCCAGCAGCAGCGGCACGAGGTAGGCGTAGGTCTTGCCGACGCCGGTGCCGGCCTCGACGACCAGGGTCGAGCGCTCGTCGAGCGCCTGCGCAACGGCCTGCGCGAAGCGCTGCTGCACCTCACGCTCGACGTAGCCGGGGTCGCGCCGCGCCAGCGCGCCGCCGGCGGCGAAGGCCGCGGCCACCGCGCGGGCCAGGTCGCCGGGGCCGGTGGCCGCGCTCAGGCGGGCTCCGGCGGCTCGAGCGTGGCCTCGAGCCGCGCGATCTGGTCGCGCAGCAGCAGCCGCCGCTTCTTGAGGCGGCGCACGACGAGTTCGTCGCCGGGCCGCTCGTGCGCGGCGCGGTCGATCAGTTCGTCGAGGTCGGCGTGCTCGATGCGCAGCTCGATCAGCCGCCGTTGGGGAGAATGCAGGTTCTCGTTCATCGGGCCGTGCATCGCAGTGTAGCGGCCGCGCGGCGCGGCTGCCGTATAGTCGTCGGCCATGCCCACCACCCCTGCCGTCTACCGCCTGTCGGCGGCCACCGCCCTGCACCGCGGCGACCGCCTGTACCAGCAGGACCAGGTCCAGATGCTGGTGCACGCCAAGGTCGCCGGCTGCACGCTGGGGCTGGTCGCCGACGGCATGGGCGGCAAGAGCGGCGGGCGCAAGGCCGCCGACCAGGTCGTGCTGACCGCGCACCAGCTCTTCGAGCGCTATTCGCCGCGCGACGACGAGCCCGCCGAGCTGCTGCGCCAGCTCGTGCAGGAGGCGCACCTGATGATCAAGCTGACGGCCATCGCCGCCGAGGAGGAGCCGCACAGCACGCTGGCGGCGTTCCTGGTCCTGCCGGGGCTGCGCTGCGACATCGTGCACGCCGGCGACTCGCGCATCTACCACTTCCGCGACGGCGCGCTGCGCACGCGCACGCGCGACCATTCGTACGTGCAGCGCCTGATCGACGAAGGCACGCTGACCGAGGACGAGGCCCAGGTCCACCCGCAGTCGAACCTGCTGACCGGCTGCCTGGGCACCGAGCAGGAGCCACCGCTGGCGCTGGCCCAGCTCGGCACGCTGGCCGTCGGCGACGCGCTGCTGGCCTGCAGCGACGGGCTGTGGCATTACTTCACGCCTGCCGAGCTGGCCAGCGCCGTGCAACCTCTGCCGCCGCGCGAGGCCGCCGAGCTGCTCGTCGGCCAGGCCCGCGAGCGCGCCCGCGGCAGCGGCGACAACCTCTCGCTGGCGATCCTCAAGGTCGAGCCTGCCCCGCTGTAGGGTCGCGGCCCACGGCCGTTGACAGCGCTTGCGCGCGGCGCCGAGAATGGCTGTGCTCCGGGGTGCGCCCAGCGCGCTGAGACGGCCCATGCCGAACCCGCGAACTTGATCCGGTTCATACCGGCGTAAGAAGAGCCGCCCGCCTGTGGCGCCACCGCCGCCCACGCCCGCCCCCCGCGCTGGCGCGTGCGGCTTGGCCGGCAGCGGGTTCACCTTCGGAGCATCCCCCCCGCCTCGAAGGAGACCCGCCGATGAACACCGCCGACACCCCCAACGCCTACACCCGTCTGCTCGCCGAGGCCCGCGTGCCGCTGCCCGCCTCGCGCAAGGTCTACGCCACGACCCCGAGCGGCCTGCGTGTGCCGATGCGCGAAGTCAGGCTGAGCAACGGCGAGGTCCTCACGCTGTACGACGGCAGCGGGCCGTATACCGACCCTGCGGTCGCGATCGACATCCGCCGCGGCCTGCCGGCGCTGCGCGCCGACTGGATCGCCGCGCGCGGCGACAGCCAGCCCTACCCCGGCCGCGCCGCGCAGGCCGGCGACGACGGCCTGCGCCGCGGCGAACACGCCGACGCGGCGCTGCGCGCGCTGCGCGAGCAGGCCGCCGGCCTGCAACGCCAGCCACGGCGTGCGCGCGCCGGCACCAGCCTCACGCAGTTGCACTACGCGCGGCGCGGCATCGTCACGCCGGAGATGGAATTCGTCGCGCTGCGCGAGCAGGGCCGGCGCGAGTGGATGCGCGAGTACCTCGCCGACGCCGCGCGCGAGCAGCGCCTGCGCGGCGACCCGCGCGGCGCCATGCTGCCCGCCGAGGTCACGCCGGAGTTCGTCCGCGCCGAGGTCGCGCGCGGGCGCGCGATCATCCCGGCCAACGTCAACCACCCCGAGCTCGAGCCGATGGCGATCGGGCGCAACTTCCTCGTCAAGGTCAACGCCAACATCGGCAACTCGGCGCTGAGCTCGGGCATCGAGGAGGAAGTGCACAAGCTGGTCTGGGCGCTGCGCTGGGGCGCCGACACCGTGATGGACCTCTCGACCGGGCGCCACATCCACACCACGCGCGACTGGATCATCCGCAACAGCCCGGTGCCGATCGGCACGGTGCCTATCTACCAGGCGCTCGAGAAGGTCGGCGGCGTCGCCGAGGACCTCAGCTGGGAGGTCTTTCGCGACACCCTGATCGAGCAGGCCGAACAGGGTGTCGACTACGTCACGATCCACGCCGGCGTGCGGCTGCCGTTCGTGCCGCTGACCGCCGGCCGCCGCACCGGCATCGTCTCGCGCGGCGGCTCGATCCTGGCCAAGTGGTGCATCGCGCACCACCGCGAGAACTTCCTCTACACGCACTTCGAGGAGCTCTGCGAGATCATGCGGGCCTACGACGTGGCCTTCTCTCTCGGCGACGGCCTGCGCCCCGGCTCGGCCGCAGATGCCAACGACGAGGCCCAGTTTGCCGAGCTGCGCACGCTGGGCGAGCTGACCCGGGTGGCGTGGCGCCACGAAGTGCAGACCATGGTCGAGGGCCCCGGCCATGTGCCGCTGCACCTGATCCAGGCCAACATGGACGAGCAACTGCGGCATTGCGGCGAGGCGCCGTTCTACACGCTGGGCCCGCTGACGGTCGACATCGCGCCGGGCTACGACCACATCGCCAGCGCGATCGGCGCGGCGCTGATCGGCTGGTTCGGCACCGCGATGCTGTGCTACGTGACGCCCAAGGAGCACCTGGGCCTGCCCGACCTCGACGACGTCAGGCAGGGCCTGATCGCGTACAAGATCGCTGCGCATGCCGCCGACATCGCCAAGGGCCACCCGGGTGCGCGCGCGCGTGACGATGCGCTCTCGCGCGCGCGCTTCGAATTTCGCTGGCAGGACCAGTTCGACCTTGCGCTCGACCCCGAGACCGCGCGCGACTTCCACGACCAGACCCTGCCCAAGGACGCCAGCAAGGTCGCGCACTTCTGCTCGATGTGCGGGCCGAAGTTCTGCTCGATGAAGATCACGCAGGAAGTGCGCGACTACGCCGCGCGCCAGGGCGTGGCCGCCGAACAGGCGCTGCAAGCCGGCATGGCGGCCAAGTCGGCCGAGTTCCGCGACGCCGGCGGCCGCCTCTACCTGCCGCTGGCCGACGCCGGGCGGGCCGGCGGCTGAGGCCGGTTTGCGTTCACCGCGGCCGCCGCTTCCCGAAGTACCTGGCGCCCGGCGCCGGCGTGTCAGCCGATCGGGGCGATGACCACGAACGACGCGCGTGCGCTTGCCACCGTGGTGTTGCCCACCCTGAGCAGCGCATTCGCGAACGCCATCCGGCTGCCGACCTTGATGACGCTGACATGCGCTTCGAGCCAGTCGCCGAGCTTGGCCGCACCAAGGTAGTCGAGGCCCAGACTGGCCGTCGTCATGCGCAGCGGGGGCGCCTGCGACATCGCCGTCACGTAGCCGAGCGCGATGTCGGCGAGCGTGGCCAGCAGCCCGCCGTGGGCCGTGCCCTGGGCGTTGGCGTGCTTCTCGGCAATGCGTAGGCCGACAACGAAACCTTCGTCGAGCGGCTTGTAGAAGTACGGCCCGGTGGCGTCGAGAAAGGGACTGGTGCGAAACAGCGGCTCGAAGCCGGGCGGGCAGTCGGCGTTGCTCATTTGCCCTCCACCTTCGCGATGGTGGCCAGCGCGAACCCGACCAGCTTGCGCTCGCCGGCGCGCTCGGCAAACACCTCCGCCTGTGCGACCACGGTGCGCGACGACGCCTTGATGACGGTGCCGATGCCGATCAGGCGGTCGCCCAGCGCAGGCGCGAGCAAGTTCAGCTTGTACTCGGACGTGACCACGTCGCCCGCCACCGAACCGGCGGCCCAGGCGCAAGCGCTGTCGGCCACGAAGCCGATCACCGCGCCGTGCACGAAGCCGTGATGCTGGTTCACGCGCTCGGGCACCACGGGCACGGCAAGCTCGACCCTGCCGGGGGTGATCGAGAGCACTTCGGCCTGCAAGTGCGCGGCGAAGGGGGTCTGCGCGATGATCGATTGCAGGTAGGCCTTCATCTCGTCGTCGCTCATCGGGGTCTCCTGGGGGCTGCAGGGGCTGTTGACCGCATGGCTCGCAACCGTCAGCGCCGTAAAGCGGCGGCGTGATGGTCATCTTACTTATTTCGTGCGCCAGAAATCGCAATGTCTTGCGGGCTTGAGGGTTACGCTGCACCGGCGCGCGGCAGCTTGCTGGATCGGCCACCCACGACGGCCCTCGCGCCCCATGGCAGCCGAGCACAGGCGAACAACGCAGGGCACATCGCAGGAGCGTCGGGTCGAGCGCAAGCAGGTACGCGCCCCCCGGCGCCGGGCCGGCCAGGCTCAGGTCAGGCCGGTGTCGACCAGCCGGCGCCCGCGGGCGATGTACTCCTGCGACTGCATCTCGTGCAGGCGCGAGACGGTGCGCGGGAATTCGTGGGCGAGCGGCCCCTCGAGGTAGAGCTGCTCGGGCGGCACCTGCGCCGACAGGATCAGCCGCACCTGGCGGTCGTAGAGGACGTCGACCAGCCAGGTGAAGCGCCGCGCCTCGCTGGCCAGCCGCGGTGGCATCTGCGGCACGTCCGACAGCAGCACCGTGTGGAAGCGCGCGGCGATCTCGAGGTAGTCGTTCTGCGAGCGCGGCCCGCCGCACAGGGTCTTGAAGTCGAACCAGACCACGCCGCCGGCGCGCCGGCGGGCGTGCAGCACGCGGTGCTCGATGTGCAGCGCAGCGTCCTCCTCGGCGGCGTCGGCGAGTTGCCCGAAGGCCGCGGCCAGCGCCGCCTCGGCCTGCGCGCCCAGCGGCCAGTGGTAGGTCTGCAAGCGCTCGAGCGCGCGGCGGCGGTAGTCGACACCGCCGTCGACGTCGACGACCTCGAGGTGCTCCTTCAGCAGCTCGATGGCCGGCAGGATGCGGTCGCGGTGCAGCCCGTTGGGGTAGAGCGCGTCGGGGTGGAAGTTCGAGGTCGTGACGATGGCCACCCGGTTGTCGAACAGCGCGCGCAGCAGGCGGTGCAGGATCATCGCGTCGGTGACGTCGGCGACGTGGAACTCGTCGAAGCAGATCAGGCGAAAGCGCCGCGCGATGCGCCGCGCGAGCTCGTCGAGCGGGTCGGCGGTGCCCTTGAGCTCCTGCAGCTCGCGGTGGACCTCGCGCATGAACTCGTGGAAGTGCAGCCGCGTCTTGCGCCTGAGCGGCACCGAGCGGTAGAAGCAATCCATCAGGAAGCTCTTGCCGCGGCCGAAGCTGCCGTGCAGGTAGACGCCGCGCGGGATCGGCGGCTTGACGAACATGCGCTGCAGCGCGCTGCGCCGGCGCGCGAGGTAGGCCTGCCAGTCGTCCTCGCAGCGCTCGAGCGCGTCGAGCGCGCGCAACTGTGCCGGGTCGGGCAGGAAGCCGCGCGCGCCCAGCGCGTCGAGACAGACCTGGCGTACGCCCACCGCAGCCCGGTCAGAAGTTCAGCGTGCGCTTGTCGACCGCGAGCGCGGCCTCCTTGAGCGACTCCGACAGCGACGGGTGGGCATGGCAGATGCGCGCGATGTCCTCGGCGCTGGCCTTGAACGACATCGCCACCACCGCCTCGGCGATCAGCTCGCTGGCCAGCGGCCCGACGATGTGCACGCCGAGGATCTCGTCGGTCGCGGCGTCGGCGAGGATCTTGACCATGCCGGTGGTGTCGCCGAGCGCGCGCGCGCGCCCGTTGGCCGCGAACGGGAAGCTGCCGGCCTTGTACGCGCGCGCCTGCTGCTTGAGTTGCTGCTCGGTGGCCCCGACCCAGGCCACCTCCGGGCTGGTGTAGATCACCCAGGGGATGGTCTCGAAATGCACCTGCGGGCGCTGGCCGGCGATGCGCTCGGCGACCGCGACGCCCTCCTCCTCGGCCTTGTGCGCGAGCATCGGCCCGCGCACGACGTCGCCGACGGCCCAGACCCCGGGCAGGTTGGTGCGGCAGTCGTCGTCGACGACGATCGCGCCGCGCGCATCGAGCTGCAGGCCCACGGCCTGGGCCTCGAGCCCCGCGGTGTGCGGCAGCCGGCCGATGCTGACGATCAGGCGGTCGACCGCCAGCGTCTGCGCCTGCCCCTTGGCGTCGGTGTAGGCCACGCTGACGCCGCGCCCGGCGTCGACCTGGACCGCACCGACCTCGACGCCGAGCTCGATCTTCAACCCCTGCTTCGTGAGCGCCTTGTGCGCCTCCTTGGCGATCTGCTCGTCGGCGGCGCCGAGGAAGGTCGGCAGGCCCTCGAGCACGGTCACCTCGGCGCCCAGGCGACGCCAGACCGAGCCCATCTCGAGGCCGATCACGCCGGCACCGATCACGCCCAGCCGCGCCGGCACCGTCGGGATGCGCAGGGCGCCGTCGTTGGAGAGGATGCGCTCCTCGTCGAAGGGCACGCCGGGCAGCGCGCGCGGGCTCGACCCGGTGGCGACGACGACCTGGCGGCCGACCAGCCGCTGGTCGCCGACGGCGATCTCCCAGCCGCCGTCGACTGCCTTCACGAACGAGCCGCGGCCGTGGAAGAAGCTGACCTTGTTCTTCTTGAAGAGGTAGAGGATGCCCTCGTTGTTCTGCTTCACGACGGCGTCCTTGCGCGCGACCATCCGCGCGACGTCGATGCGCAGGTTGTCGAGCCCGATGCCGTGCATGGCGAAGTGGTGGCCGGCCTGATCGTAGTGCTCGCTCGACTGCAGCAGCGCCTTGCTCGGGATGCAGCCGACATTGGTGCAGGTGCCCCCGGGCGCCGGGCCGCCGGCGGCGTTGCGCCAGTCGTCGATGCAGGCGGTACCGAGGCCGAGCTGGGCGGCGCGGATCGCGGCGATGTAGCCGCCGGGGCCGGCGCCGATGACGATGACGTCGAATTGCTTGCTGGACATGGTGGTGGGTGCAGGTTGGGAGGGGGCTCGCCCTAGTCCTCGCGCGGGACGACGAGCCACAGCAGCAGGTAGACCAGGGCGCCGGCGCCGCCGAACAGCGTCAGCAGCGCGAACAGCAGGCGCCAGATCCAGGCCTCGACGCCGGTGGCGCGCGCCAGCCCGCCGCAGACCCCGCCGAGCCAGCGCTCGCTGCGGCTGCGGCGCAGCGTGCCCAGCGCCGCGACGCCCGGGGCCGGCGCCGGCGGCGCGGCCTCGATCAGCCGGGCCTTGGCCCGCGCGTACTCCTCGTCGCTCAACTCGCCGCTGGCGTGCAACTGCGCCAGCCGGGCGAGGTCGTCGGCGAGTCCCATGCGCGGTGCCTGCGGCGTCGTCCGGCTCGGCGGCGGCTCAGATGTCGAACAGCAGGCGCGCCGGGTCCTCCAGCGCTTCCTTCATCGTGACCAGGCCGAGCACGGCCTCGCGGCCGTCGATGATGCGGTGGTCGTACGACATCGCCAGGTAGTTGATCGGGCGGACCACGACCTGACCGTTCTCGACCACCGGCCGGTCCTTGGTCGCGTGCACGCCGAGGATCGCGCTCTGCGGCGGGTTGATGATCGGCGTCGACAGCATCGAGCCGAAGACCCCGCCGTTGCTGATCGAGAAGGTGCCGCCGGTCAGCTCCTCGAGGCCGAGCTTGCCGTCGCGGGCCTTGTTGCCGAACTCGGCGATCTTCTTCTCGACCTCGGCGAAGGTCATCTGGTCGGCGTTGCGCAGGATCGGCACGACCAGCCCGCGCGGCGAACCGACCGCGATGCCGATGTCGAAGTAGCCGTGGTAGACGATGTCGTTGCCGTCGACCGAGGCGTTGAGCACCGGGTACTTCTTCAGCGCATGCACGGCGGCCTTGACGAAGAAGCTCATGAAGCCGAGCTTGACGCCGTGCTCCTTCTCGAACCTGTCCTGGAAGCGCTTGCGCATCTCCATGACCGGAGCCATGTTGACCTCGTTGAAGGTCGTCAGGATCGCGTTGGTGGCCTGCGACTGCAGCAGCCGCTCGGCCACGCGCGCGCGCAGCCGCGTCATCGGCACGCGCTGCTCGGGCCGCTCGCCGAGGTCCAGCCGCATCGGCGCGGCCACCGGCGGCAGCGGCCTGGCGACCGCGGCGGCGGTCGGGACGGCAGCGGCGGCCGGCGCCGGGGCCGGCCGGGCCCCGGCGGCCACCGCGCCGAGCACATCGCCCTTGGTCACCCGGCCGTCCTTGCCGCTGCCGGCCACCGAGCCGGCGGGCAGGCCATGGTCGGCCATCAGCTTGGCAGCTGCCGGCATCGCGACTCCGGCGGCGGCGCCCGGCGCAGCGGCGGCGGCTGCCGGTGCCGGCGCGGCGGGTGCCGGCGCCGCGGCAGTGGCGCTGGCCTCGGTGTCGATCTGCGCGATGAGCTGGTCGCTGACGACCGTGCCGCCGTCACCGACGACCTGCGCGGCGAGCACGCCCGCGGCCGGCGCCGGCACCTCGAGCACGACCTTGTCGGTCTCGATCTCGATGAGGATCTCGTCCATCGCCACGGCTTGCCCGGGCGACTTCTTCCATTGCAGCAGCGTGGCCTCGGCCACCGATTCCGACAGTTGCGGAACCTTCACGTCGACGATTGCCATGGGATGTGTACTCTTGGTCTCTTGCTCGGTCTGGTGCGCACGCGGGCGCACGGTTCGTGCGCGGGCGCGCCGCCGCACCCGCGGCAGCGCACCCGGCGGCTTACTTCGTCAGGACGAAACCCTTGATCTTGCCGTAGGCCTGATCGAGCAGGGCCTTCTGCTGCTCGTGGTGCAGGTGGGCGTAGCCCACCGCCGGCGAGGCCGAGGCCGGCCGCCCGGCGTAGCCCAGCTTCTGGCCCTCGAGCATGTTCTCGTGGATCGGATGCTGGATGAAGAACCACGCGCCCTGGTTCTGCGGCTCGTCCTGGCACCAGACGACCTCAGTGGCGTTGGGGTAGCGCCGCATCTCGGCGGCAAAGGCCTTGTGCGGGAACGGGTAGAGCTGCTCGATGCGCACGATGGCGACGTCGGTGGCCTTCTTCTCGTCGCGCTTGCGCAGCAGGTCGTAGGCGACCTTGCCCGAACAGGCGATCACGCGGCGAACCTTCTCGGCCTCGAGCTCGGTGCGCGCCGGCCCGATCACGGTACGGAACTCGCCCTTGGCAAACTCGACCAGCGGCGAGGTCGCATCCTTGGCGCGCAGCAGCGACTTGGGCGTGAGGATCACCAGCGGCTTGCGGAACTGGCGCACCATCTGCCGGCGCAGCAGGTGGAAGATCTGGCTGGCCGAGGTCGGCTGGCAGACCTGCATGTTGTTGTCGGCCGCGAGCTGCATGAAGCGCTCGAGCCGCGCCGAGCTGTGCTCGGGGCCCTGGCCCTCGTAGCCGTGGGGCAGCAGCAGCACCAGGCCGTTGGCGCGGCCCCACTTGACCTCGCCGCTGGCGATGAACTGGTCGATGACGACCTGCGCGCCGTTGACGAAGTCGCCGAACTGCGCCTCCCAGATCGTCAGCGTGTTGGGCTCGGCCGAGGCGTAGCCGTACTCGAAGCCCAGCACCGCCTCCTCGGACAGGATCGAGTCGATCACGGTGAACGCGGCCTGGCCGTCGGCGACGTTCTGCAGCGGGATGTAGGTGCCCTCGTCCCACTTCTCGCGGTTCTGGTCGTGCAGCACGGCGTGGCGGTGGACGAAGGTGCCGCGGCCGCAGTCCTCGCCCGAGAGGCGCACCGCGTAGCCGCTGGCCACCAGCGAGGCAAACGCCAGATGCTCGCCCATGCCCCAGTCGACGTTGAGGTCGCCGCGGCCCATCGCGGCGCGGTCGGCGAGCACCTTCTCGACCAGCGGATGGACCTTGAAGTTCGCCGGCACGGTCGTGATGCGCTCGGCCAGGCGCTTGAGCTCGGCCAGCGGCAGCGCGGTGTCGGCGGCGTCGGTCCACTTCTTGCCGAGGAAGGGCGTCCAGTCGACCGCGTACTTGCTCTTGAAATTGGTCAGCACCGGGTCGACGGTGTGGCGGCCGGCGTCCATCGCGGCGCGGAAGGCCTTGACCATCTCGTCGGGGCCGTCGGCGGCCACCACGCCCTGCAGCGCGAGCTTGTCGCCGTAGAGCTTGCGCGTGCCGGGGTGGCGGGCGATCTTCTTGTACATCAGCGGCTGCGTCAGGCTCGGCGTGTCCTGCTCGTTGTGGCCGAGCTTGCGAAAGCACACGATGTCGACGACCACGTCCTTCCTGAACTGCTGGCGGTAGTCCATCGCCAGCTGGGTGCAGAACACCACCGCCTCGGGGTCGTCGCCGTTGACGTGCAGCACCGGCGCGTCGATCATCTTGACGACGTCGGTGCAGTAGAGCGTGCTGCGGCTGTCGCGCGGGTCGCTGGTGGTGAAGCCGATCTGGTTGTTGATGACGATGTGCAGCGTGCCGCCGGTGTAGTAGCCGCGCGTCTGGGCCAGCGCCAGCGTCTCCATCACCACGCCCTGGCCGGCGAAGGCCGCATCGCCGTGGACCAGCACCGGCAGCACGGCCTTGCCTTCGAGGTCGCCGCGGCGGTCCTGGCGCGCGCGCACCGAGCCCTCGACGACCGGGTTGACGATCTCCAGGTGCGAGGGGTTGAACGCCAGGCTCAGGTGTACCGCGCCGCCAGCGGTCGAGACGTCGCTCGAAAAGCCCTGGTGGTACTTGACGTCGCCGGCGGGCAGGTCCTCGGGCGCGGTGTGCTCGAACTCGGCGAACAGGTCCCGCGGGTTCTTGCCCAGCGTGTTGACCAGCACGTTGAGACGGCCGCGGTGGGCCATGCCGATGACCATCTCCTGCACGCCATGCGTGCCGGCGCGCTGCACGACCTCGTCCATCGCGGCGATGAAGCTCTCGCCGCCCTCGAGCGAGAAGCGCTTCTGGCCGACATACTTGGTGTGCAGGTAGCGCTCGAGGCCCTCGGCGGCGGTCAGGCGGTCGAGGATGTGCTTCTTGCGCTCGACCGTGTAGGCCGGCTTGCCGCGGCTGCTCTCGAGGCGCTCCTGCCACCAGCGCTTCTCGGCCGGGTCGGTGATGTGCATGTACTCGGCACCGATCGTGCCGCAGTAGGTGTCGCGCAAGGCCTGCACGATATCGCGCAGCGACATCTCCTCGGCCTTGGTGAAATAGGTGTTCGACGCGCTGAAGGTGAGGTCCATGTCGGCCTCGCTCAGGTCGTAGAACGCCGGCTCGAGTTCGGGGATGCGCGGGCGCTCCTGGCGCTTGAGCGGGTCGAGGTCGGCCCAGCGGCTGCCCAGGAAGCGGTAGGCGGCGATCAGGCTCTGGACATGGACCTGCTTGCGCGCGATCGCGAGGTCGGCGCCCGAGGTCTTGACCGCAAAGGCATTGGCCTTGGCGCGCTGCGCGAACGACTCGACGACCGGGGCATGCGCGACGTCGCGCGCCTGGCTGCCGTCGACCGCAGGCACATGCTGCAGCTTGTCGAAATACGCGCGCCAGTTGTCGGGCACGCTGCCGGGGTTGTCGAGGTAGGCCTCGTACAGCTCCTCGACATAGGGGGCGTTGCCGCCGAACAGGTACGAGTTGCCCCGGTACTGCTGCATCATCGCTCGCTCACCTTTCGCCCTGGTTTCCAGGGCTGACGATGGGTTGTCAAAACCTTCCGCGACCCGGCTGCACCGGTTGGCGGATTGCGACCCGCCTTGCTGCTTGTCTCGCACCAGACCCGGGTCTGGACCAGCAAGGGGACGGGAAGGGACTTCAGTTGCCGGCCACGACTGTACTTGGTTTTGTGCGGCCGCTGCCGCGATTACACGCTGCCGACGCTTGCGAGGCGCTGACAGCCCCCGGATCCGGACGGCCCGCGGGTCTCAGAGCCTGTGAAGCTTTCGCTTCGCAACGACCGCACGCTTGGTGACGTTCAATGGTGCGGTTGACGTAGCCTTCGGCGCGCTCAATGTGCTCGACAGGTGGCCTGGATCGTTCAGGGGGTCGAT
>Ga0207951_100254_pt1 | contig 32442 bp, 34 predicted proteins | sample Subbio12Aug_8Bad_FD_184830 | JGI IMG/M metagenome (GOLD analysis project Ga0207951, IMG submission 184830) | Serpentinite rock and fluid subsurface biosphere microbial communities from McLaughlin Reserve, California, USA - CR12Aug_8Bad (SPAdes) | ecosystem: Environmental > Terrestrial > Deep... | reverse complement strand
AACAGCCGCGCCGGTTCGTGGACTTCGATCATTTGCGCCGGCAGGCCGGTGCGTAAATCGCCTTCCACGCCGTTGGCCACGCCCAGCAGGCCGATGACGTTGTGCGGCAGCTTGGTGCCAGCACCGTAAACCGAATTGTCGATGCGCGAAAACAGGTATTCCAGATTGATGCCACCACAGACCGGAATCACCGCCGATAGCACCTTGAGCAGTATCGAACCATCGTTATCGCCTTGAGGATCGTAGGATTGCAAGAATGTCCGCCTATCCATGAACAGATGCCGGGTCAGGCTGCGTCTGCCGACCACGCAATACAGATTGTTGGAGTGATTCAGCTCCGGTCGCGGCTCGAAAATTGATGAAGCCCGCGCGATGACATGGTTGTGGGCATCTTGGTTGTCGGGCGATTTTGGCCCCAGTTCGAACCAGCGGCAGCGTTCGCGGGCATTGAGCTGTAAAGCATGGTGCATGGTGTGTTGAAAGGCATGCAGCGCGGAACGGCTGGATTTGTCCAGATCGTTGAGGTCGAAATAGCGGATGTCGTCGCGACTGGTGTTGTGCAGGGCTGGCACAAAACGGCTGCCGTCGGGAATGACTATGCCGCGCTCACGCAGAATTTCCCTGACCGGCGGATGATTAGCCATCCAGGCAAACGCCCGGGCATTGGGCGCGCCGGGTTTTCCGGCGCAGGCTCCGCAGTCGTAGGCGGCGAAATGCGGATTGTTGACGCTGCTGGAGCCGTGCGCTACTACCATAATCAGTGGCGCAAACTGCTCGATCAAACCGATATTTCGCAATACCCCCTCCACACGGTCCGCCATTTCCGGCAAAGAAAACCCCAGCAAATAGCCGTCTTCGTTGGGTTCGTCGTTTTCGCGCAGCAAATGCAAATGGCCGTGAGCCTCTATCTCGCTCAAGCTTTGAATACCCGGCAACTGACCGCCGGGCCGCAACACACTCCAGCCCAGGCGTAGCGCATAGGCCAGGCCTAAAGTTTGCGTATACAGCCAGCCCCGAAACATCGAGTGGCTGCTGAAATGCAGTGTCGACAGTGTTTCACCGCCGATTTTTTTATCCGGCCTGGGCTGGGTTGTCGATTCCAGAATCAGGTGTTTGGGCTTGACCACTGCCGGACATTGCGCCACCGGGTAGGCGTCTTCCAGCCCCTGGTAAAGAAAGTCGATGCCGAAAAAACCCGGCGTGCCGAAGGTTTCGATCTGGCTATCCAGTTCTTCCAGATAACGGCGCACTGAACACTCGCGGTCGTCGATGCAGAACAGGGCTTGTACCGTGGGACTGGGTGTTGTTGGACTGGCTGTCGTTTGGCTGGATGGCTTTGGCTGCGAACGCAAGCCGACCAGTAGTTCGCAATACAGCGACCACTCCATGGCTTCATGCCAGACCCGCATTTTCAGCGGTACCCTGGGTTTGACGGCATCGCCTTCCAGTAACGCAATGCTGGCTAAATCGGGCAGTTGGGCAATCTTGATGAATCGGGTGCCGCGTAGTTTGTCGATGAAAGCCAGCTCGCAAGCCAGCTCCACCGCCAACAGTTGCTTCAGCGTGATGTCACGCGGTGCCAGCAAGGTTTGTGGCTGGGTTTCGATAACCCGCACCATGCCCGACCAACCAGGGTGGGCCAGTAACAATTCCAGCAGATATTGCCCATACAGACCTTCATCACCGACGATGGCATCCAGGCATTGCACGATCACATGCTCGGGGCCAGCGCTCAGCAGTTCACGCACGCGACGCCGGTGGAAGGGATACAAGGGCAACAGGCTGTTGTGCACCAGTCGCAGCACACAATCCCAGAAACTCTCACCCAGCTTGGGTAGCGCCCAGCGGCTGATTCCTTGGTCAAGAAAGTTGCTCAACAGGCGGAACATCACCGGATGCACCAGTGCGTTCAGGTCGATTGCCAGCCGGTTCAGCCAGGCACTGCGCAGGCCGTGATGGGCCAGCGATTGCGGCGGGTAGTGGCTGTGATAATCGAGCTCGAACAGCTCGGCGCGCAACGCCTGTTCGGTCGCGGCATCGCAATGGGTCTGGGTAATGGCCCAATCCAGTGCCTGCTGGGTAATGCGGCCTTCTCGAAAGCGCTGCTGATAATCGCTCAGTGGCAAATAGCTGTTGGCGCCGTACACCTGTGCCGCCATCGCCACGCCGTCGTGAAACGGCCTGTCCTGCACCGCATGCAGGGTGTTGTGATGAATGAAATCCTTGAGTGGTCCCTGGCTGGGTAGCCAGTGGGCGATGTGATCGATGGTTTGGTTCAGGTCAAAGGCGGAATGAGGCGGGCTGTGCTGGGAATTAACGGACATCGGGTGCGTAAACCTCGCAAGTGGGTAATCGATGAGGCGATGTAGATTTTAGAAGCTGCCAGGAGCCTGCATCATTGTACAAGGCTGCGGCTTGCCGAAGACTGGCAAATATGACACCATCCCGCGATTTTCAATCGTTCCATTTCAATCCGAATCCTCAAGGAGACTATCGATGGCAGGTCGTAACCACCTTTTCGTGCCAGGCCCAACCAACACGCCGCATGACGTGCTTAGCGCCATGCATTTGCCGATGGAAGATCATCGCTCGCCGATTTTTCCCAAACTGTTGTTTCCAATTCTTCAAGACCTGAAAACCACATTTCGTACCGAAACCGGCCAATGCTTCGTGTTTCCGGCCACTGGCACTGCCGGTTGGGAAGTGGCATTGACCAACTGTCTGAACATGGGCGACAAGGTGCTGATCTATCGCTTTGGCCAATTCGGCCATTTGTGGGCCGAAGCAGCCAGACGCCTGGGATTCGATGTGGAAGTTCATCAGGTCGAATGGGGCAAAGGTATTCCGCTGGATCATCTGGAGGCACGCCTGAAAGACGATAAAAACCATGAAATCAAAGCCGTGCTGGCAACCCATAACGAAACCTCGACCGGCGTCACCAGCTCGATTCCGGGCGTTCGCAAGGCCCTGGATGCCGCCCATCACCCGGCTCTGCTGTTCGTCGATGGCGTCAGCTCGATCGCCAGCATTGAATTCCGCCAGGATGAATGGGGTGTGGACGCCGCCATCAGCGGTTCACAAAAAGGCTTCATGCTGCCCGCTGGCCTGGCGATTCTGGGCTTTAGCCAGAAAGCCCTGGCTGCTGCCGGAACCAGCAACTTTCCGCGCTCGTTCTTTTCATTGCAAGACATGGCGGCATCGAACAAAGATGGCTACACCCCTTACACGCCATCGACACCGATGCTGCATGGTCTGAAAAAAGCCCTGGAGCTGTTGCTGGCCGAAGGCATGGACACTGTTTATGCCCGTCACTACCGCCTGGCTGAAGGTGTGCGCCGCGCCGTTGCAGCCTGGGGTTTGCAACTTTGCGCACACCCGGGTTTTGAATCCGACACGGTAACCGCTGTCGTGGTACCCGCCGACAAGGATGCGCGCGATGTCATCAGCACCGCTTACAGCAAATACAACCTGTCATTGGGCGCAGGCTTGAGCGAGGTAGCGGGCAAGGTGTTCCGCATCGGTCATATCGGCGACATGAATGAGGTTGCACTACTGGGCGCAATCGCCGGTGTCGAAATGGCCATGCTGGATCACAGCTTCGACATCAAAGCCGGCAGCGGCGTGGGTGCGGCGCTTGAGTATTATCGTTCGGCAGCCCGTTAAACCGCGCAAGGCTAGCAACAAAAAGGCGCCATTCGGCGCCTTTTTGTTGCCTGCAATCTGGCATCAAGCGTCGGGATTCTCGGTAAAAATGGGGTTATTGCGGTCTTCGTCGTTCAATTTGGCTTTTTCGTCGGGATAAATATGCCAGAACGACTGATCGATGGCGCCATCGCCATAGTCGTTTTTGCGTTCATGGCCAAACGGGCACCACCAGTTTTCGACAACCTTGACCATGTAAGCATGCCACTCGAACAGCGCGACGCTGTAAGGGCAATACCAGGTGCAGTTCAGTATCCAGAACAGTTTGGTTTGCGACAGATTGATACGGGTAGCCGGATTCATCACGATCTGGCTTTTCAGATCGTAACGGTGGCTGGCACGATCCGGGATGAAGTCGGAATAGCGCTTGACGTTCTCGGCACCGCAAAATTTCAGACTGAAATACACCAGATAAGCACTGGTGAAGATGAATGGCAGGGTCAGTATCGGCAGGTAGATCAACACCAGGCCAATGGCGCGGGACAGCACCGACATCTTTCTGTGGTTGCAGCCGATATGGACGCGGTCGGAACAGGAATCGCAGGCTTTCATGAAAGGTTCTCCGTTTTATTGTCGTTGGTTATTGTTTCGGGGTTGAGCAATTGATAAATGCTGAGGCAGCCTGCGCAGCAGAATTTTTTGCCGCTGGCTTGAGGGACAGGCAATTCAAAACCGGGCACTTTCACCGGTTGCCCACACAGGTCGCAAGCATGATCGACAGGCTTCGTCGTAAAAAATGACAATCGATTCATCACATGCAGGCTGAAACGGAACAGAAGAAGGTCTTCAGGTATTCAGTTTCGGGCATCGCCGGATGGATGGGATGATCTGGCCCCTGGCCAGCCTCTGCGATGAAAACCAGGTGACGGTCGATGTGGCGTGCCGACGAGCGCAGTATTTCGTGCAAGTCATCGCGCTGCAAATGATGCGAGCACGACGCCGACACCAGCAGGCCATCGCTTTCCATGACTTGCAAAGCCAGATGATTCAGGCGGCGATAGGCTTCGTAGCCATTTTTGTAGTCTTTTTTACGCTTTATCAGCGCCGGAGGGTCGAGCACCACGGCATCGAAACGCTGCTGGGCTTCGCGCGCTTGTTTCAAAAAATCGAACACATCGCTGCGTACGAACTGTACTCGATCGGCAACGCCGTTGAATGCTGCGCTTTCCTTGGCCAGCGCCAGCGCCGATTCCGAACTGTCGACACAAACCACAGTCTCCGCGCCCCCCAGCGCGGCGGTAATGCCCCAGGCCCCGGCATAGCTGAACAAATCCAGCACCGTCATACCCTTGGCCCACGCCGCCAGTTGGGCGCGGCTGCAACGGTGGTCGTAGAACCAGCCGGTTTTCTGGCCTTGGGCAATGTCGGTAATGAAGCGTGCGCCGTTCTCCTCGACGACGATCGTCTGCGGCAGCTTGCCATGCACTACTTCCGGCTCCCGCACCAGATTTTCCAGTTGGCGCTGACTGCTGTCGTTTTTCAGCAAAATCGCTGCCGGTGTCAACAGCTCGATCAGCACATCGATCAGCAGCGGCTTCAGTCTTTCCATGCCCGCCGTCGTGATCTGTAGCGACAGCACGTCGCCAAAGCGGTCGATCACCAATCCCGGCAGGCCGTCACTCTCGCCGAAAACCAGACGATAAAACGGCTGCGCGAACAAGCGGTTACGCAAGTTCAAGGCTTGCGTCAACCGGTTTTTGAAAAACGTCTTGCCTATGGCGCTGTTGGGTTTGCGCGTCAGCAGTCGCGCACAAATCAGCGTGGCCGGGTTGACGTAGACAATACCCAATGGCTTGCCGGTGTGGTCGTGCAAGCTTGCAAGATCACCTGCGCCGAATTGCTCCAGCGGACTGCGGTGGCTGTCGATCTCGTTGCTGAACACCCAGAGATGGCCGTTGCGCAGACGCTTGTCTTCATGCTTTTTCAGAAACAGTTCGGGAAGGTTCATCGCTCAAATCAGGGAATGGATAAAACCACCAATATCGTCACGCCTGACGATCAGCGCCAGATGCACGGACTGGCTTTGACCGGCGGCCAGTTCGCCCGCACCGATCAGGCTGGCATCGAAGATGCGTTCGGCAACCGCCACACCATTGAAATCGGTCAACGTCAGTTTCAGCGCCGGGAAGGACTGGCCGATGCTGGCTTGGTTGGTGAGTACGGCCTCGAACACGTAATGGCTATCCCCTGCCCTGCGCAATTCGCCATGCGACAGCGACCACTGCGCCGGGTCGTAATAGCCGGGCAAGCGAAAACCGGCAGCCTGTGCAACGCTCGACCAGCGATCACGCTCGAAATAAACCGCCTGAAGCAGCAGCAGACTGAGCACACACAGATTGGCAACGCGCCAGATTCGCCGCACAGGCCTGACCGGTGCCACGCCGTCGAACGGCAAACCTATGTCTAGCGGCAAGACGATCGTCTCGTCTTTTTCGTCGCTCAAGCTGGCCAGGGCATCGAAGGTGTTTGCGCAATAGCGGCAGCGCAGCAAACCCCGGCCTTCACGCAATTGTGCGGTCGATACGGTTTGCTGATGCTCACAATGCGGACAGCGGCTGTACATCAATCACGCCGGTTTGCGGATGTCGATCCGGCACCAATCGCCCTGCTGCAAACAGGCTTCGACCGACAATCCCAGGGCTTGATAGGCTTGCGCCACCGCATCGGCCTGTTCCGCCAGTACGCCCGACAGCACCAAATCGCCGCCCGGCTTGACCAGAGCGGCAATGTTTGCTGCCAGCTCCATCAGCGGCTTGGCCAGAATGTTGGCCACGACGACATCGGCCTCGAAGCCATGAAAGCGTTGCGGCAGGTCGTAGCGCAGGCGTTCGGCCACCGCATTTTTTTCCGCGTTGTACTGTGTCGCTTCCAAGGCTTGTGGATCGATATCGACACCGTGTGCCGATCCGCCACCCAGCAACAGTGCCGCAACCGCCAGAATGCCGGAACCGCAGCCATAATCGATGAGGGTTTTGCCGGTGAGATCGCGCGAGGCCAGCCATTCCAGGCACAACGCCGTGGTCGGGTGAGTGCCGGTTCCAAACGCCAGGCCGGGATCCAGCGTCATGCACACCGTGCCTTCGCCTTGTTGTTCCTGACCACTCGGGCAAATCCACAGACGATCGGCAAACAGCATGGGCTGAAAGTGATCCATCCACGCCCGCTCCCAGGCCTGATCCTGAATCACTTCGACCAGCCATTGTTGCAGCGGCTGCCCTGGAAACTGGCTGCTGGTCAGGGTGTGGATGATGTCGGGATCGCTGTCGAGTTCGAACAGCGCGGTAACCCGGGTGTTGCTCCAGATTTGGGTTTGGTCGAGCGCCGGTTCGTAGACCGGCTCATCCTCGGCATCGCTGTAAGTGACCGAAACGGCGCCCAGTTCACTGAAAAAATCCGCCAGTGCCGGTGCGGTCGACTCATCGGTGACGACGGAAAGTTGATGCCATGCCATGGATTGCCTGCTCAACGGCTGCGGATGGGCGAACACATTGAGCGCCCCGCCTTGCCTAGTGAATACCCAGTTTTTTTTCCAGGTAGTGGATGTTCTGGCCACCGGCTTCGAATGCCGCATCGGCCATGATGCTTTGCTGCAACGGGATGTTGGTCTTGATGCCGTCGATCACCATTTCGCTCAAGGCGGTTTTCATCCGGGCAATGGCGCTAGCGCGGTCGTCGCCGTGGGCGATCAGTTTGCCTATCATCGAATCGTAATACGGCGGCACCTTGTAGCCGTTATAGATGTGGGTTTCGCAGCGAATGCCGGGGCCACCCGGCATGTGGAACTGATCGATCATGCCGGGGCTGGGCATGAAGGTTTTCGGATCTTCGGCATTCAGCCTGCACTCGATGGCATGACCGGTGAATCGTACCTGCTCCTGGGTGATGGACAACGGCAAGCCATAGGCAATGCGCAATTGCTCCTTGACGATGTCGAAACCGGTAATCATTTCAGTTACAGGATGTTCGACCTGAACCCGGGTGTTCATTTCAATGAAAAAGAACTGGCCTTTTTCGTACAAAAACTCGAAGGTGCCGGCACCGAGATAGCCAATTTCCTTGCAGGCGTTGGCGCAACGTTCGCCCATAGTCTTGCGCTGTTCGTCAGTCAGACCGGGCGCCGGGGCTTCTTCCACCACTTTCTGATGGCGACGCTGCATCGAGCAATCGCGTTCACCCAGGTGGATGGCGTTGCCATGCGAATCGGCCAGTACCTGAAATTCGATATGGCGCGGGTCTTCCAGGTATTTCTCCATGTACACCGTACTGTTGCCGAATGCCGTACCTGCCTCGCCTTTGGTCAGCTCGATGGCATTGACGAGCGCCGCTTCCGTATGCACCACGCGCATACCGCGACCACCACCACCACCAGCGGCCTTGATGATGACCGGATAGCCGATCTCGCGCGCCATGGCCACATTGATTTCGTCGTTGTCACCCAGCGGCTCGCCGTTACCCGGCACACAGGGAATACCGGCGGCCAGCATGGCTTTCTTGGCGGCGATCTTGTCGCCCATCATGCGGATGGTTTCCGGTCTTGGCCCAATGAACACGAAGCCGCTTTGGCTGACTTTTTCCGAGAAATCGGCGTTTTCCGACAAAAAGCCGTATCCGGGATGAATGGCTTGGGCGTCGGTCACTTCGGCCGCGCTGATGATGGCCGGAATGTTGAGGTAGCTGCTGGCAGAGGCTGCCGGGCCTATGCAGACTGCTTCGTCGGCCAGGCGCACATGCTTGAGATCGCGGTCGGCCTCGGAAAACACCGCAACCGTCTTGATACCCAGTTCACGGCAGGCACGCAGCACACGCAACGCAATTTCGCCACGATTGGCGATGACAATTTTTTCGAACATGACAAATCCCCCAGTCGATTATTCGATGACGAACAAGGGCTGGCCATATTCGACCGGATGGGCATTGTCGACCAGAATCTGCTTGATCTTGCCGCTTTTGTCGGATTCGATCTGATTGAGGATTTTCATGGCTTCGATGATGCACAAGGTCTGGCCTGCGCTGACCGACTGGCCCACTTCGACAAACGAAGCCGAACCCGGCGATGCCGAGCGATAAAAGGTTCCTACCATCGGCGATTTGACGACATGGCCGCTGATTTTTTCCTCGGCGGGGACAGCAGGCGGCACAGTGGCGGCAACCGGCGCCGCAACGGCAACGGGGGCGGCCAATTGAACCGGGGCGGACGCCGAATAACGACTGATGCGAACCGATTCCTCGCCTTCAGAAATTTCTATCTCGGCAATATCGGATTCTGCGATGAGATCAATGAGTTTTTTTATTTTTCTAATATCCATAGCGCTTAAGTTCTCTCTTGTAATAGCTGATGAGCGGCCAGCAAGGCCAGTTCGTAACCGCGTGCGCCTAGCCCGCATATCACGCCGACGGCAATATCGGAAAAATAGGAATGCCGCCTGAACGGCTCGCGGGCGTGGACATTGGACAAATGCACTTCGATGAAGGCAATTTGAGTGGCTAGCAAGGCATCGCGAATCGCCACACTGGTATGGGTGAAGGCCGCCGGATTGATGATGATGAAATCGCAACCCTGGGCATGGGCGGCGTGTATGGTGTCGATGATGGCGTATTCGGCGTTGCTTTGATGAAAAGCCAGCGTATGGCCCAAATCCCGCGCCATGCGCTCAAGATTGTTTTGAATGTCCTGTAAGGTTTGCTTGCCATACAACCCCGGCTCCCGCACACCTAACAAATTCAGGTTGGGGCCATTGATAACGGTGAGGTTTGCCATTTGCACAGAACGTGGTCAAAAAGTGCGGGAATTCTGCCTAAATTGGCAGTTTTTGTCCAGATAATCCTTTTTCCTGGCAGATACCGACTTTTTTCACCTATTTTGCCGCCAACAGCGGTGCGGTTAACAACGGCTCCACGATGCGTTGGAACTGTTGCCGGGACAGCTCACCGGGTTGGCGATGGACGATTTGCCCCTGATGATCGACGATGACGGTAAACGGTACGGCGTTGATGATGTTGCCCAGTTGCCGGGCCAGATAACTGCCGGCATCGCCCGCGACCATCACGGGATAATTGACGGCGACACCCTTGAGATACGCAGCGACCGCTTCGCGGTCTTCGATGGCGATGCCGACGAATTGCACACCGCGCCCGCCGTATTCATCCTGCAAGCGGATGAATTCCGGGATTTCCTGGAGGCAAGGCCCGCACCAGGTGGCCCAGAAGTTGATGACCAATATCTTGCCCTGCCACTGCCGGATGTTTTGCATTTGGCCATCGACATCAGGGAACGCAAAATCCAGGCTGGCGGCACCAATGCCGGGAGGCGTCGATACCGGCGCTTGCCGTAAGACCTGCACCCAAAGCCCGCCAGCCAGGGCGACCAGCACGACCAATCCGATCACGATGTTTTTTTTCATAATTTTCTCAATGTACCGAGGAAGGCATCGGCATTCTGAAAGCCGATGACACGCGCCGAGGTTTTTTCCTGGCCGTCGGGCTGGTAGAAAATGATGGCAGGTGGTCCCACCACATTGAAGTGCTTGAGCAGCGCCCTGTCGTCGGCATCGTTGGCTGTCACATCGGCCTGAATGACGACGAAGTCACGCAATGCCGCCTGTACCCTGGCATCGGTGAAGGTGTAGGCATCCAGCTCCTTGCACGATATGCACCAGTCGGCGTAAAAATCCAGCATCAGCCGCTGGCCGTTGGCTTTGGCCTCGGCAACTTTGCGCTCCAGGTCGGCAACTGTTTTGATGCGCTGAAAATTCAAGGCGTGATCAGGTGAATCGGCGGCTTGCGAACCACTTGCCAGCCTCAATCCGGCCAAGGGTTGTAGCAGATGGGTATTACCGGCACTCAAGCCGATCAACTGCAACACACCGAAGGTCAGCATTGCAATCCCCAGTCCCTTCCACAGCTTTTTCCAACCCGACACCGGGTGCGGCAAGGGATCCACCGCATTCATGAAAATCGCCGGCACGATCAGCAGCATCGCAGCCAGGAACAGGGTCACACCATCCGGCAAGACCCGCGATAACATCCACAAGGCCACGGCCAGCATGATGACGCCAAACACCGACTTGGTGACATCGAGCCAATGCCCGGCTTTCGGCAGCAGCTTGCCTGCCGACGCCCCCACCACCAGCAGCGGCACGCCCATGCCAAAGCCCATGACGAACAGCGCAGAACCGCCCAACACGACATCGCCGGTCTGGCCGATATACATCAGCGCCGCCGCCAGCGGCGCCGCCACGCAAGGCCCGACGATCAGCGCCGACAGCGCTCCCATGATGCCCGCCCCCAAATAGGAACCGTCGCGATGCGCCTCGCTGGAACGGTTCAAACGCTCTTGCAGCGACGACGGTATTTGCAGCTCGTAAAAACCGAACATCGACAGCGACAGCAGTACGAACAAACCGGAAAACACTGAAATCACCCAGGGTTCCTGAAAGCTTGCCTGCAAGTTGCTGCCGAACAGCGCCGCCAGAATACCGAATAGCGTATCCATCAGTGCCGATGCCAGCACGAAACACAGCGACAGCAGAAAGGCTTTCCGGGTAGTGATGTCATCGCCCTGGCCAACGATGATGCCGGACAGAATGGGAATCATCGGAAACACGCAAGGCGTAAACGAAAGCAGCAGACCGAATCCAAAGAAACTCAGCAGGGTCAGCCACAGGCTGTCCTGCTGCAACGCACTGACGATGCGATCCTGTTCCGACAGTTCGGCGTCTGTTGCCGGCATGGGCGTTGCACTGGCTGGCAAAGTCGTAGCCTCTGGCAATTCCAGTGCAACCTGGGTCTGCATGGGTGGGTAACAAACCCCTCTGTCGGCACAGCCTTGATAGTGCGCGGTCAACGTCAGCGTTTCCGCCGCTTTCGACTGTCGAATCAGCGGCACATCAACGACGAGTTCGTTCCGGTACACCTCGACCTGACCGAACTCTTCATCGAGATGAGGCTTACCCGTAGGCAACGGCAAGGCTGGCAGATTAACCGTCTCCGCCGCGCCAAAATCGACCGAAAACTTGTTTTTATACAGATAGTAGCCGTCAGCGATGCGCCAGATCAGCCTGAGGTTATGTTCGTCTTTGAGTTGTGCCGTAAAGCCAAATGCCTGCTCTGGCGGCAATAATTCGCTGTTGAACAATCCCGGCGTCAGGTTCTTGAAGCCCTTGACGAAGCCATCGAACACATGGCCGTTGTTTTTGGGACTCGGCACGTCAGCAGGCAAATCGACATTGATTGCCACTTTCTGCGGCGGATAACAAACGCCACGGTCAGCGCAGCCCTGATATTTGACCAGCAGCTTGACTACGGCGGCATTGCCGGGATTGAGCAAAGGCACATCAACGTCCAAGCCATCGCGAAACACCATGACATCGCCAAACGCCGGGTCGTGTTCGACGGCACCTTCCGGCAAAACCAGCGTACCAAGCTGAATGCCGTCTGTCTGCGATTCGACGAAAGTACGCTCGCGGTATAAATGATGACCTTCGGCAATCTGCCAGCTCAACCGCACACTGTCGCGGCTTTGCCCTGTCGCAACCAGTTTGAAGGCCTGCTCGACCGGCAAAATATCATCCGCAACCGCACCGCTACCAAACGACAGCAACGCGAAACAAGCAAGCAGCCAGATCATCGAGCAGCAACGCATGAGCCTACCCATTGCAAATAATCCTCGGATCCTCGATCCAGTGTGACGGCGATAACCTCGGGCACATCGTAGGGGTGAAGCTGCTCGATTGCGGCTTCGATGGCATCGTAAGCGGCCTGTCGACTTTTGATAATCAGCAAATGTTCCTCGGCGGTTTCGACCTGCGACTGCCAGCGGTAAATCGATGTTACGCCCGGCAGCACATTGACACAGGCGGCAAGCTGCTGCGTCACCAGATGGTGGGCAATGGCACGGGCCGTTTCCGCATTGGGGCAGGTACAGAAAATCAGGTGATACATAGAAATCACGTCAGCAAACGTAACGATTCAGCGCAAGCCACGGAATTGTTACGTTTTGGAAACATGCAATCCAGGGCGGGGCACAGACGGGTTTAAAACGGAATATCGTCATCGAAATTATCGTAAGCCGGTGGCGCAGACGACGCCGGTACGGCGGCAGCCGGGCCGGATGACACGCGGCTGTCGTAAGCCGAGGGTGGTGGAGTGTTGTCGGAATAATTGGCGGTGCCGCCGCTGCGGCTGTCCAGCATGGTCATTTCGTCGGCAACGATTTCCGTGGTGTAGCGATCCTGACCGTCCTGCCCTTGCCATTTGCGCGTCCTTAGCCTGCCTTCGACATAAACTTGGCTGCCCTTGCGCAAGTAATCGCCCGCGATTTTGGCGATGGCGCCGAAAAATACCACACGGTGCCACTCGGTTTCTTCCTTGCGCTCGCCGCTGTTGCGGTCCTTCCAGCGACGATTAGTGGCAAGATTGATCGTGGCAATGCCATCGCCGCTGGGCATAGAGCGCATTTCCGGATCGGCACCGAGGCGACCAATCAACATGACTTTGTTCAACATGAAGTTCTCCAAAAATATAAAGAGGTGGACGCCCGCAATCAGCGCCAGGTTTGCAAAAACTGGTTCAATGCCGCTTTGTCGAGACGCTGGCTGTCTACTTTCAGATACGCGGCATTCTCGTCCAGGTGTAAAGTCACTTCTTCCACACCGGCTATCGCCAATAATCCCTGGCTGAAATCCGCCTGACGCTCCGGCGCCAGATCGTTCAGCGACAACAACAGATTGGCAAGGTAACGCGGTGTCGACATGAAGGCCGCGATCAAAACCCAGCTGAGCGCCACAGCAACAGAAAACACGAATATGCCACCGGCACCAAACTCGCCGTACAACCAGCCACCACTGGCGCCCCCCAGAAAAGCGCCCAGAAACTGGGCACTGGAGTAAATCCCCATAGCCGTCCCTTTCAAATCGGCAGGTGCGGTTTTGGAAATCAAGGACGGCAGGGTAGCTTCCAGCAAATTGAAACCACAAAAGAAAACCCACAAACAGGCAATCAGGCCGATCAAATGGCCATGTAGCGTCATAAAGCCCAGGTTGGCTACGATCAGCATCGAAATGGCGCCAATGAATACGGGCTTCATCTTGCGTTTTTTCTCGGCAATGATGATGAACGGAATCATGGCGGCCAATGATGTCGTCAACACCGGCAGATATACCAGCCAGTGTCTGCCCACGCCCAAACCGGCGTCGCGCAGCAGCAATGGCACCACGATGAAGCTGGCCATCAGGATCAGATGCAGCGCGAAAATGCCGTAATTCAGGCGGAGCAGATCGGCATTCCTGATGACGCTGCCCAGTTCCGACGGGATGTATTCGGCATCGCGATGAATTTTGATTTTTTCCGGATCGGGTACGACGAACAGCACGACAAGGATGGCAAGCGCCGCCAAAATGGCAATCAGCCAGAAAATGCCGCTGATGCCGAAGTGATGGGCAACGACCGGCCCTAGGGTTATCGCCACGCCGAACGAAACACCAATGCTGGCGCCTATGGTTGCCATGGCTTTGGTGCGATGCACCTCCTGCGTCAAATCCGCCAGCAAAGCCATCACCGCCGCCGATACCGCGCCGCAACCCTGAAGGGCGCGACCGATCAAGACACCATAAATATCGGTTGCCAGTGCAGCCACGACACTACCGGCGACAAACAATATCAAGCCGATGACGATTACGCCTTTACGATTGAATTTATCGGACAGCAAGCCAAACGGAATTTGCAGCACGGCTTGCGTAAGGCCGTAGATGCCCATGGTCAGACCGACCAGTTTTGGCGTTGCGCCGGGCATTTGCTCGCCAAACAGCGACAACACCGGCAACAACATGAACAAGCCCAGCATTCTGAGTGCGTAAATACTGGCCAGCGATGCGGTAGCCCGCTTCTCCGTGCGGGTCATCGGGCTGGTTATATCCTGGATTTGAGCCACCCCCACTCTCCTTTGCAAGTGATTTTGAAAGCTGCGTATGGTAGCAGCTTACCCAGGCATCGCTCCAGCGACATCAGACCGACCCGCAGCTCGTCACAATCGCAGCTCAATCCTTGCCAAGGTTGAATCGGCAATCGCAATCTTTTCTGGCCATACAGTGCGTCTGCGCCACCGGGGCATTCAGCAATGTCGCCATCAAAGCCTTGTCAAATTGACATAACGCTGGATGTTTCAGTGCGAGATCGTGATAAACACAGTGACTTGCGCGAATGACGGCCTGACCGTCTTCGTGGCGTAATTCGGCGTGATAGCCCAGGTTTTGCATCAACTCGACCAGCGCCTGCTGCTTTTGAATTGCAGTCAACCCAGTGAACTGCGGCAACAGCGATGTCGCTAGCTTGACACCCATGTTCCACATCAGTCGCTCGAAAGCATCCGGATACAGATCGGCTGCCAGTTCGTCCAGCAGCAGGTTGCAAAACCAGGCGTATTGCTTGGGGAACTGCTGGATGCCGTCCTGGGTCAGGGCATAAATTCTGGCTGGCCGACCGCCGGTATTGCTCAAGTGAGCTTCGAACACCTGTTGCCGCTTCTCCAGCACCACCAGGTGCTGTTTTACTGCGTTACGCGAAATGCCGAGTTTTGCCGCCAGTTCGTCGATACTCAAGCCCGATTCCGAGTCGAGCAGCAAGGTCATCAGTTGTGCCTGGCGGGTGCCGGTTTCCGTTTTCATACCCCCTTCACCCTGCCCTCTCCCAAAGAACGGCAACAGGGGTATAAAAACGGGAAACACCTAAAGGTGAAAGGGAGGTATTGCCGGATAATGACACAGAAAGTCCTGATACGGAGGGTGGCCTGAACCGCAATATATCAGCTTTCACAATAAAATTATTGCAAAAGAGGGGTGCTTCACTTACCTTGTACCCCGCAAAACCCCAGAGTTTGCAATGTCATACCGACAAATCAACGAGAGGAGAACCCGCATGACCGAAAATACCCCATCGCTTTACGAACAACTGGGCGGCGAAGCTGCCGTCAATGCGGCGGTCGATATTTTTTACCGCAAGGTGCTGGCAGACTATCGCATCAACCGTTTTTTCAACAACACCGACATGGAAAGACAGGCGGCGAAACAAAAAGCCTTTCTGACCATGGCGTTCGGCGGCCCCAACAATTACACCGGCACCGATATGCGCACTGCCCATGCTCATCTGGTGGAAAAATTCGGCCTGGATGACTCGCATTTCGATGCCGTGATGGAGCATCTCACCGCCACGTTGAAGGAACTCAACGCGCCGCAAAACCTGATCGATCAGGTAGCCGCCATTGCCGAAAGCACTCGCGACGACGTGCTGAACCGCTGACGGACGCTACGGGATGTCGACCACAACCATCACCTTCGAAGACCGCCCGGTTGCCTGTCAAACGGGCGAATCGGTGCTCGATGCACTGTTGCGTGAGCATATCGACATTCCCCATGGCTGCAAACAGGGCGCCTGCCAGAGCTGCATGATGAAAAGCCTGGACGGCGCCCCACCGCCGGAAGCGCAAAACGGCTTGAAAGACGTTCTGCGCCATCAAAACCATTTTTTGGCCTGCTTGTGTTATCCGCAGCGCGACATGCGGGTCGGGCGACATACGTCGCAGCAATTCAACCGGGCAACAGTCATTGGCAAGCAACCCCTCAACAGCGAAACACTGTTGCTAACCCTGCATTGTCATGGAGTCATGGATTTCCATGCTGGCCAGTTCGTCCATCTGAAACGCGCCGACGGTTTGAGCCGCAGTTACTCGATCGCCAATAGTCGACGCCACGCCCACAGACTCAGCTTTCACATTCGCCGCCTGCCGGGTGGCCGCTTCAGCGAATGGGCGCATGGTGAACTGAATGTCGGCGACGACATCGAGGTATCCGATCCGCAAGGCCTGTGTTACTACCTACCGGACGACAAGGAGCGGAACATGTTGTTGATTGGCACCGGCAGCGGACTGGCACCGTTGGCCGGGATTATCGAGGAGGCCTTGCATCAGGGCCACAGCAGCGAGATTCATCTTTACCACGGCAGCCGGGAAGTTGACGGTCTGTACTGGGTCGATGAAATGCGCGAACTGGCACAACGCCACGCCCATTTTCATTACACACCGTGTATTTCGCGCGGCAACGCACCGCAAGGTATCGCCCAAGGCCGCGCCAACGACGTGGCACTGGCGGCGATACCGCAATTGAAAGACTGGCGACTGTATTTATGTGGCCACCCCGATATGGTCAACCAAAGCAAGCGTCAGGCATTCATGCAGGGCGCACGCTTGCAGGATATTCACAGTGACGCCTTTCACGTCGCCTCATCGACACAGGAATGATGCTACAGGAGGTTGTTCGAGAGGCGCACCCTTGTGGATAACCCCCCATAAAAAAGCCGCACTCCCGAAAGAGTGCGGCTTTTTTTATGAAAACTCAGATGGCAGCGATTTAAGCCATAGCGCGCAGTCTGGCGTTTAGCCTGCTTTTGTTGCGGGCGGCCTTGTTTTTATGAATCAAACCTTTGTTGACGGCTGAATCAATGATGGGTACGGCAGTTTTGAAGGCCGCTTGCGCCTGTTCTTTGTCACCGGCTCTGATGGCAGCAATGACTTTTTTGATGAAGGTGCGGAGATTGCTACGCTGTCCGGCATTGCGAATACGGCTGTTTTCTGCCTGACGCGCTCTTTTTTTAGCTTGGGGTGAATTAGCCATGGAACATCAGCTCTTGCGGATAATTGAAAACACGGCATTATCTTTTTGGATGCTATGATTGTCAACCCTTAAATCGTGCAGCGTTGGCATTCTATCTAAAGCGTGAGTCAGCAACTATACAAGTCGACCGCTATTGTCAGTGTCATGACGCTGATTTCCCGCGTCATGGGGTTTGTAAGAGACATGCTGATTGCCAGCCTGTTCGGTGTGTCAGAGGCAACCGATGCCTTTTTCGTGGCATTCAAGATACCGAATTTCCTGCGCCGCTTATTTGCGGAAGGCGCATTCGCCCATGCCTTCGTGCCGGTTTTGAGCCTGTACAAACAACACGAGAGCGAAGCCGGTATCAAGGCATTCATCGACCGTACCACCGGTACATTGGCAGTACTGCTGATCGGTATGACGCTGCTGGGCGTCGTCATATCACCCTGGCTCATCATCGTATTCGCGCCGGGTTTTCCCAATGAGGGTGACCAGCACCGGCTTGCGGTCGAACTGCTCAGAATCACTCTGCCTTACGTGTTTTTCATCTCGCTGACGGCATTAGCAGGCTCCATACTCAATGTTTATGGCCGCTTCGCCATTCCCGCGCTCACCCCGGTCATCCTGAACCTGACCATGATCGCCGCCGCCATCTGGCTATCGCCGCTCTGTGCCGAACCTATCATGGCATTGGGCTGGGGCGTGGCTGTGGCCGGGATCATTCAACTGCTATTCCAGATTCCACCCCTGTTGCGATTGGGTTTATTGCCCAGATTGCAATGGGGCTGGCACGACAGCGGCGTCCGCCGCGTGGCAGGGCTGATGCTGCCAGCGATATTCAGCGCGTCGGTGGTTCAGGTCAACATGTTGTTCGATACCGTGGTGGCTTCGTTTCTGGAGCAGGGCAGCGTGTCCTGGCTTTATTATTCCGACCGGATGGTCGAATTTCCGATCGGCATGCTCGGCGTTGCAGTGGGTGCCGTCATGTTGCCCAGCTTGTCGCGCAGCCATGCCAGCAACGATGCCCCTGCCTTTTCAATGTCGCTGGACTGGGGTTTGAAGCTAGTTTTTGTCGCCGGGGCACCGGCAACCATAGGGCTGGTGATGCTGGCCAACCCGCTGCTATCGACACTGTTTCAATACAACGCATTCGACGCCAACGACGTCATGATGTCCGGGCGCAGCCTGCAAACCTTCGCGCTGGGTTTACTGGCCTTCGTCATGATAAAAGTCGTCGTACCAGGCTTCACGGCACGTCAGGATGCACGCACACCGGCGCGCTTCGGCATTTACTCGGTCATCAGCAATATCGTACTCAGCTTGCTGCTGGTCGTGCCTCTGGCCCATGCCGGTATCGCCCTGGCGACCACATTATCGGCTTATCTCAATGTCGCCTTGCTGCTGGCGGCATTGATCCGGCAAAACATTTACCGGTTCGGGGCGGAATGGGGCGTTTTCACCGCACGGGTCATGCTGGCCAATCTGGCGATGACGGCATTCCTCTGGCAGACGGTCGACGCAACCGACTGGTTGTTTGCGAACGGATTGTCTGCGGACGGTTTATCTGCCAGCGGACTGGATAGAAGCGCTCGTTTGCTATGGACGATTTTCGAGGCCGCCCTGATTTACGTCGTCAGTTTGTTCATTGCCGGTTTCAGATTCGGCCATTTGCTGAACAAGGCCCGAGGAACTTGAGATTTTCTGTCGCACCACCATAGTCATGTAAAATCGCCCGGCCTACCGGGCTTCGAAGCAGCCAACCACACGTTTTGAGAAAATTATGAACACAAGAACCATTGGATTCATTGGCGGTGGCAACATGGCCACCAGCTTGATGAGCGGACTGATCGCCAGCGGCCACTCTGCGCAACAGATATGGGTGTCGGATACGCAACACGTCACTCTACAAACGCATCGGGATGAACTCAAGGTCAATACCAGCGAGGACAACAGCAAGGTGGCGGCAGAATCCGACGTAGTCGTGCTGGCGGTCAAACCCAAATTCATGCGGGAAGTGACCATGGCGATTGCACCTGCCGTACAGCAAAGGCGGCCATTGATCGTATCCATCGCCGCCGGTATTTCACAGGCCAGCCTGTCGGCCTGGCTGGGTGCCGATAGCGCCATCGTGCGCTGCATGCCCAACACACCCGCCCTGGTTCAAACCGGCGCGACGGTATTGCATGCCAACGCCCAGGTCAATGACGAGCAAAAAGACCTGGCCGAAAACATCCTCCGGGCCGTAGGACTGGCATTGTGGATCGATGATGAATCCAAACTGGATGCCGTCACAGCCCTGTCCGGCAGCGGGCCTGCCTATTTCTTCCTGTTGATGGAAGCCATGGAGCGGGTGGCGCAGGACATGGGGCTGGACGAACACACGGCGCGCCTGCTGATTCAACAAACAGCGCTGGGCGCGGCCAAAATTGCGCTGGAATCCACCGAATCGCCGATGCAATTGCGCCAGCGCGTGACATCCCCCGGCGGCACCACGCAAAAAGCCATCGAAACCTTCCAGAGCCATGCGTTTGCTGACATCGTCGCGCAAGCCTTGATGGCGGCGCGTGATCGTTCGGTGGAAATGAGTCAACAACTGGGAGCAATCTGATGGGCACCAATTACGTTACCAACCCGTTGGTGTTTCTGATAGACACCCTGTTTTCCCTGTATGTACTGGCTGTATTGCTGCGCTTTCTGCTGCAGTGGACACAGGCAGATTTTTACAACCCAGTTTCCCAGTTTCTGCTCAAAATCACCCATCCGCCGCTGCGCTGGATGCGGCGATTCATCCCGGCAATGGGCCGCATCGACACCTCGTCACTGGTGCTTGCACTGGTGTTACAGGCCATGGCCAATGTGACGATTCTTGCCATCAAGGGTGTCTCGCTCGGCTTCCCTGCCTTGCTGCTGCTGTCCTTCAGCGACATTCTGGAAATGGTCATCGACATTTTCATTTATGCCATTTTCGCCGGAGCCATCCTGAGCTGGTTTGCGGCAGGCAGTTATGGCTCGGCTGCGTCGATACTCTACAGCCTGACCGAGCCTGTGCTGAACGTATGCCGACGGTTGCTGCCCGATATTGGCGGCATAGACCTGTCTCCCCTGATTGCATTGCTTCTGTTGCAGCTTGCCAAAATGATGATTTTGCCGCCCTTGCAGCAACTGGTGAGCCTGCTGAGCACGATTTGATTATGCGTCGATTGCCGGGAGTTGCATGGCTTGCCTTATCGATAGCCCTGCTGTTTGGCGGCGGTACGGCACATGCCAGGAAAATGTACCGCTGGGTTGATGAGCAGGGCAATGTGTTCTTCTCCGATGTGGTGCCGCCCGATCAGGTTCAGCACAAGCGTGAAACCCTCAGCAACAAGGCGCGGGTAGTCGACAGCGTCGAAAAAGCCAAAACGATCGAAGAGCTTGAACAGCAAAAACGCCTGGATGCCTTGCACAAACACCAGGAAAAACTCATTGTCAAACAATCGGCGGAAGACAAGGTACTGCTTTCAACCTATCGCAGCCTCGACGACATGCAAACCGCCTTCGATAAAAAACGGCAAGGATTCGATGCCGACAGAAAACTGCACGAGGGTAATCTGCAATTGCTGGACAAACAATTACGCAGCCAGCAACAACAGGCCGCCGATTTCGAACGCAACGGCAAGACCGTTCCGGCAAAACTGTTGAGCGACATAGATGCCAGCAAGCGGCAAACCGATGCCGTCAAACAAACGATCCAGCGCAATCAATGGGAGCGCGAACGCTACGAAGCCGATTTCAAGGCCGACATCGCGCGTTTTCAGTTTTTGACGCAAGGTAGCGAAGCAGGCAATACATCTACCGACAAATCAAGCAACACCGCAGCCGACGACGCGATCGGCCTTTATCTGTGCAAGAACGCCGACGACTGCCAGCAAGCCTGGAAAATTGCCGCCGGATTCGTCGACCAACACGCCACGACCGCAAAAGACGTGGAAACCGACAGCCTCATCGTCAGAGCAGCTCCGCTAACCGACGACGACATGAGTCTGTCGCTGTCTTTGATTGGCAACCAGCATCAACAGCAGATATTTCTCGACATACGCTGCAAGGCATCGGTTATCGGCAGCGCACTGTGCGCAAGCCACAAAGCCCAGGCCATACGCCGGAGCTTCGTGCCGTACATTCAATCGATGCGACAGAATCGATGACATAAAGCCGGAGTTGAATAGCCGTTTAGTCACAGATTCAGGTGTTATCTTTCGACTGGCAGTCCCAGCAAGCATTACCAGTTTTTCTTCAAAGCAAACCGATCCGATGAGCCGAGTTCGCCTCACCGGCCAAGACTCAGGATATGGTCACAAATAACTTCCACATTGCTCTCCCTCGCCCACAGGAGAGGGCCGGGGTGAGGGGAAAATAAGGAAGTTATTTGTGACGGAATCCTGCTTTGCTCTCTACAACATCACGAACAAAAGCGGGATGATCCCACGCTTGCGGATACCGTGTGCGGCCCAAGCGAACGATAACCAACTCATGTGATGGCACGATGGTGACGAACTGCGCTTCGTGCCCAGCGGCATGAAAGGCCTGCACCGGAAGGTGAGCGTCTGTTCCTGCATAATCATCCGGCACCCGAAGCCAAAAGTGAGCGCCGTAGCGCCCTTGGTCGTCCGCCGGAGCGGGGGATGTCGTGTACGCGACCCAGCCTTCGGGAAGTATCCGTTCTCCGTTCCACACACCGTCCTGCAAGTACAATATCCCGAAGCGTGCCCAGTCCCGAGCCGTCGCGTACATGTACGAGGAGCCCACGAATGTGCCCGCTGCGTCGGTTTCGAGCGTGGCGCTCAACATGCCGATCCGATCGAACAAGGCACGTCGAGGAAAAGTCAGGTAAGCCGACTGATCGCGCAGTACCTTCCGGATTATCCGGGCGAGTATGTTGCTCGTGCCGCTCGCGTACTCCCACGTCGTACCGGGAGCGGATGCAAGCTCCTTGTTCACCGCAAATGCCGCGACATCACCGGCTCCGAACAACATCTGCATGACATCCGAGCTTGGACTCACCATTCCCTCGTCGAAGCGCAACCCACTGCTCATTCGTAACAACTGGTCAAGCGTGATGGCGGCTCTTGGATCACCGGCGTGCTGCCATTCAGGCACTGGAACAGGCAATCCAAGCGCAAGCACGCCGTCGCGTACCAGAATACCGATTAGAGCATTCATGACGCTCTTCGTCATCGACCAACCGGCAAGCGGCGTGTCGGGACTGATGCCTGGAGCGTACTGCTCCGCGACAATCTGCCCACGATGCACGACAACCACCGCGAGCGTACGCCGTAGATGCTGCGGATCCGGTTCAGCAAATGCCCGGTTGACGGCGGCCTGAACGTTTCCGAGAGAGGCGTCCCCGACACCGTCTTGGGTTCGCTGCTCAACTGCTCGCCGCAGCGGCGCTACTGCTGCGGCTGGCTCGCGGGTCGACTGGTTATCTGGCAGCGCGGGCGGGATCAGGCCATCCAGAACGAGGGTACATCCCAAGCCGTTGCGGTAAACCGCTCGGCGTCTGACAGTGCCCAGGAAGCTTGCGGTCACTGCTTCGGCACCCCGATCAATCGAGGCATCGATGTGCCGCAGGGCGCCGAGATCCTCGGCGTGAAGGTCGGTGAGAACGGCTTCAGGATCGAGCCTGGAAACGAAAACGCCCGAGCAAAGCATTTTGGCCTTGTAGCCTACACCGACGACGAGCGTGTCGTGCAAGAGCCAGCCGCCGAAGCTGAGCGCACCTAGAACGACGACAGCGAGCGATCGAACGATGAGTCGTCGCCTCCTGAAGATCATGCGGACTTCATGTCGAGTGATCGTGCGGAACTAAACACGAGCCAAGGAGCGCACCATTTTTAGCGCGCCCCGCTTGAGCGTAATGTGGGACTAAGCAATATTTCAGATCGCCAGCAAGGCGCGCAACACATCGATCCGGCTAATCATGCCCACCAGTTCGCCGCTCTGAAATACCGGAAAGCTGCGCAACAGCGAATTTTCGAACTTGCTGGCGACATCGATCAGGCTGTCTTCGGCATTGACGACGACGGGGTTCCGGGTCATGAATTCGTCCACGGTACCCGGCATGCTTTGGTTGTAGGCCGATTCGACGACGATGCGAATACCATCCTTCTCGGAGAACAGCCCCACCAGTTTTCCGCGCGAATCGACGACCGGCATACTGGTGATCTTATGACTCAGCAATGAAGCTATTGCCTTCGATACGTCGGTATCCGGTGAAACCTTGACGATATGGGTCGACATATAATCGGCAACTGCGATTTTGGCCAACATGGCACACCTCCATTTTCATAATTATCGAGAGAAGACGGGGGTGCCGTTGCGATGCGGATGAATCGGTTGGGCACTCGTCCTCGTTTGCGCCGGTGTCGACAGCCACAAACCTGTCATGACCCTCTTGAGCGCGGGGGGATTATACGCTGTCAAACCGTTCGAGTGCCCTGCAATCCGCCGGTGTGAATGACCAGAATACGCTGGCCGGGTGCAAAACAACGACGCCGTATCAGGTCGTAAACCGCGTACAAGGCTTTGCCGGTGTAAACCGCGTCCAACGGAATGCTGTGCGCCTGTTGAAAGTGGTCGATGAAATGCCGCAGCGGCAGCGAGGTTTTGCCGAAGCCACCGTGATGATAGTCCAGCGCGATGCGCCACTCGGGTTGCGGACGGCCATGACCGGCCAGCAAGCGTTCGACATCCTGGTTCAGAAATGCCGCGCCTTTCAAGGCGGCAATGCCGATGACGCGGGTTCTCTCATCCAGCGCCGCAACCAGTCCGGCCAGCGTCGTCGCCGTACCGCAGGCAAGCGCCACGACATCCGCCCGTCCCTCGATATCAACAGCCATATCGCCTACCCCGTTCAGCGCCAGCGGCAACGCGCCGCCTTCCGGCACCCAGTACTGCCCGGCTTGCAGGCCCGGCAGTGCATCGTGTGCGCGATACTGCCGCAGCGCACGGTAGTGTTCGCGTGACACGAAATGCAGCGTCATGCCGAATGCCACCACATCGCGCAACGTCGGGCAGAGTATTTGAGGCGGTTCGCCTCGAACGAAGGCGGCGGTTTTCAGCCCCAGACAGCGGCCAACATAGGCCAATGCATGCAGATGATTGGAATGGCTGCCGCCCATGCTGACCAAGGTATCGGCACCTATGGTCAGAGCGTGATCGAGAATGTACTTGAGCTTGCGCCATTTGTTGCCGGACACGACAGCGTGCAGCAAATCGTCGCGCTTGATCGAAAGCTCGACCCCGAAACCGGCCAGTTCCGGGTCGTCTATGGTCACGACAGGACTGGGCGCCAGTCCGGCCTCGAAGGCCAACAGGCGCGGATGCAAATTCATATCGCCTGTTTGATGATCCAGGCTACGTCAGCCGTTTGTCTGAATTCGATATGAGTGAACGGCCAGATCAAGCGTTACCGTCCATCCGAGCCAGAAAAGGCTGTCGGCGTTTTCTCATTTCCACGCTCTGCGAGCCGAACCTTTACACGATCAGATTGCGTCAATGACGGAAATGGCGCATGCCGGTCAACACCATGGCGATGCCGTGTTCGTCGGCTGCTGCGATGACCTCGGCGTCGCGCACTGAGCCGCCGGGGTGAATGACGGCGGTGATGCCGGCTGCCGCAGCGGCGTCGATACCATCGCGGAACGGGAAGAAGGCATCGGACGCCATCACCGAACCCGGCACGATCAAACCTTCATCAGCCGCCTTGATACCGGCGATCTTCGCCGAATACACCCGGCTCATCTGTCCGGCGCCGACACCGATGGTGCGACCATCCCTGCCGTAAACGATGGCGTTGGATTTGACGAACTTGGCCACTGTCCAGACAAACAGCAAGTCGGCCATTTCCTGCTCGCTGGGGGTGCGTTTGCTGACCACCTTGATGTCGGCGACACCGATGTGCCCGCTATCTTTATCCTGAACCAGCAGGCCACCGCCGACACGCCTGAAATCCAGTGCGGCCGCGTTGGCATCCGTCCAAAATCCGCATTCCAGTAACCGAACATTGTGTTTTTTGGCCAGCGCCTGTTTTGCTGCCGCTGAAACGGCAGGCGCGATGATGACCTCGACGAATTGCCGGGTAGCAATTTCGTTAGCGGTTTGTTCGTCGAGTTCGCGGTTGAAGGCGATGATGCCGCCAAATGCCGAGGTGGGGTCGGTGGCATGGGCGCGGTCGTAAGCGTCGAAAAGCGTATCGGCCACCGCCACGCCGCAGGGGTTGGCGTGTTTGACGATAACGCAGGCTGGTCGGGCAGCGAATGCCTTGACGCATTCCAGCGCGGCGTCGGCATCGGCGATGTTGTTGAACGACAGCTCCTTGCCCTGCAATTGGCGTGCAGCGGCAATCGTGCCGACCGGTGGCTGTTTCTCGGTATAAAACGCTGCGTTCTGATGCGGATTTTCGCCGTAGCGCATGGCTTGCAGACGATGGAATTGCAGATTGAGGGTTTGCGGAAAACCGGCCTCGACGGTTTTGCTCAGGTAAGCAGCAATGGCAGTGTCGTAACGCGCGGTATGCTCGAAACTTTTCAGGGCCAGCCTGAAACGGGTATCGTGGCTCAAAGCCGTTTGATTGGCCTGCAATTCGGCCAGTACGGCATCGTAATCGGCGGGATCGACGATGACGGCGACATCGGCGTGGTTCTTGGCGGCAGCCCGCAGCATGGTCGGCCCGCCGATGTCGATGTTTTCGATGGCGCTTGCCAGGTCGCAATCGGGATGGGCCACAGTTTGTTCGAATGGATACAGATTGACGACTACCATGTCGATCGGCTGGATGCCGTGCTCGGCCATGACATCGTCATCGGTGCCGCGTCGCCCCAAAATGCCGCCGTGAACCTTCGGATGCAGGGTTTTCACCCGGCCATCCATCATTTCCGGAAACCCGGTGTAATCGGCAACCTCAGTGACCGGAACCTGATGCTGGGCCAGCAATTTCGCAGTGCCGCCGGTCGACAGCAGTTCGATGCCTAGTGCTTGCAGCGCCTGGCAAAATGCCAGTACCCCGGTTTTGTCCGACACACTGACCAAGGCGCGCGTCACATTTTTGTTCATGTCAACCTCAAAAAACAAACGATGAAAAATCAACCAATGCCGAATAGCGCGATTTTCTTGCGCAAGGTGCTACGGCTGATACCCAGAATCTCTGCTGCCCGGCTCTGATTGAAATGGGCCTGTTTCAGCACGATTTCGATCAAGGGTTTTTCGACCTCATTCAGCACCAGCTCATACAAATTGGCTGGTTCGTGTCCGTCCAGATGCGCAAAATAGTCATCGAGACATTGACGAACATGGTGCGCCAATGTCAGGCCGCTACTGTGGGAGCTATCGAGTGTCTTGTTGTCCATTTAAGCGACTCTTGAATTCAGATTGTGGAACGAGGCGTTCACCCGTGCCAGTTGCTGGGCGGGGTGTTCGGCCTGATTGATTTGCCGTGCTTGATCCGGGGGGATGCCGCCGAGTTGCCGGAAGTACCAGCCTAAGTGTTTGCGAGCGATTTTAACACCGGCGTCGTTACCGTAAAAATGATAAAGCGCGTCCAAATGCTGGCGTATCGTTGTCTGTATCTCGGTCAGCGTCGGCGGTGCCACGGCGGGCGATTCGACGGGCAATGCCTGACACAATTCGGCGAAAATCCAGGGCCGACCTTGCGCCGCCCGGCCTATCATCACGGCATCCGCACCAGTATGGGCTAGCACCGCTCGCACCTTGTCGGCGCTGTCGATGTCGCCATTGGCAATGACGGGAATGGCAACGCTGTGTTTGACGTCGCGGATCGTGTCGTATTCGGCCTGGCCATTGAAGCGACAGGCGCGGGTTCTGCCATGAATGGTCAGCGCCTGAATGCCTGCCGATTGGGCAATGTTCGCAATCCGCACGGCGTTGCGCTGCGCAGGCTCCCAGCCGGTACGGATTTTCAGCGTCACCGGCACCTGAACGGCCTTGACCACCGCCACCAGTATGCTTTCGACTCGGGCCTCGTCACGCAACAAGGCTGACCCAGCCATGACCGAACAAACTTTTTTGGCCGGACAGCCCATGTTGATGTCGATGATCTGCGCACCGCGATCCTGATTCAAACGCGCCGCATCGGCCATTTGCTTAGGCTCGGTGCCCAATATCTGCACGGAGTGGATGCCCGTATCCGCTGCGTATTCGATTTTTCTGAGCATCTTGGGCGATGTTTGCAAATGCGCTTGCGAGATGACCATCTCAGACACCGTCAACCCGGCGCCGAATCGAGCGCACAGGCGACGAAACGGCAAATCCGTCACGCCCGCCATGGGCGCCAGGATCAGATTATTGGGAAGCGTGTAAGGGCCGATGCGCATGATGCCGAGGCGAAAAATGGCCGCACATGATACATGAAAACCCGCCTTGTCCAATGCCACATGAGCCTGAGCAAGGCGACGAATCAAGCCTGTCAAGGGCTTTGATTACAATGATTTACATGAAAGACTGATTTCAGCTCTCCTGTGTATCAAGTTCGGTATGGATTCCCACGGAGACCGTGGGAACCAGAAAAACCAGAAAACTCTACGACGATCTGCGCGACAACCGCATTCAGGCTGGCTTGCGGCTGGAGCAGGAACACATCGGCTTTCACTGGCTGGCGCATCAATCAGGAGCCAAACCATGTATTACTCATCCCAAATCAAACCCATCAGCTATCTCAAGGCCAACGCTGCCGAGGTGTTGTCTTACATCGCTGAACAGCGCCAACCCCTGGTCATCACTCAAAACGGTGAGGCCAAGGCTGTGCTGCAAGATGTGGCCTCGTTCGAGGAAACTCAGGAAACACTGGCCTTGCTGAAAATCCTGGCACTGGGCAACCAGGATGTGGAAGCAGGCAAGGTCAAGCCGGTGGCTGACGTGGCGGTGCGTTTGCGCGCGAAGCAGGCAACGACCTGATGGTCGGCAGACCGAGTCGCTACGAGGTAGTGCTTACCCAGGGTGCGGAGCAGGATTTGGAGTCCATTTACGACTACATTGCCGAGTTCGATTCTATGGCCAATGCCAACGCCGTGCTGGATGGGTTGGTGGCAATTGTGGAAGGGTTGGCCAAGCTCCAGGAGCGCGGCAGTTATCCAAGGGAACTGGTCGGCCTTGGCATCAAGGAATACCGCCAGACCGTCTTCAAGCCGTATCGGGTGATGTATCGTGTTGCGGGCAACCAGGTCATCATCTACCTGATTGGCTGACGGGCGCCGTGATATGCAGTCGGTGCTGGCGAGACGGTTGTTGGGCGCATAGGCGCCCCTGCTGCATTCCTTTTGCCGCGCGTGAGAACGAGAATTTGTAACCGCATCCTAACCGCGCCGCGTTACTTCAAAAAAACCGCTTGCGGATATGGTGCAGTAAAACAACGCCGCCGACGGCGCCCACGGTATCGGCCAGCCAGTCGGTGACGTCGGGGTTGCGCCCCGGCACGAAGCTTTGGTGCCATTCGTCGGATATGCCGTACAGGCTGCAAAATAACGCAGCCAGTATCAGGGTCAGTTTGCCGGACAACCCAGCATGGCGCAGCGCCCGCCAGGCCAGCAGGGCCATGACGAAATAGGCACCGGCATGCATGACCTTGTCCTGAGCGTTGAACACCGAAGGCACGGGCAGCATCGACTGTGACGACAGCCAGAAGATGAGTCCGCAATAGGCAATCAAGGCCGTCCAGTCCAGCCATTTGGTCGTGTTCATATCACTCCCGTACCGGTCGTTTTTCCAGTTTGCGTTGCAAGGTGCGGCGATGCATGTTGAGTGCCCGTGCCGCCGCCGAGATGTTGCCGTCGTGCTGCATCAGCACTTTTTGCAGATGTTCCCATTCCAGTCGTTTGACCGATAGCGGATTGTCGCTGATGGCCACGCTGGCATCGCCTTCGTTCTTGTGCAGCGCACTGACGATTTCATCGGGGCTGGCGGGTTTGGTCAGGTAATGAATCGCGCCCAGTTTGATGGCTTCGACGGCGGTGGCGATGCTGGCATAGCCAGTCAGCATGACAATCTGGGTGTTGCCGTCGAGCGAAATCAGTTTTTTCACCATTTCCAGCCCGGAATCGTAGCCAATGCGTAAATCGATGACGGCATATTCCGGTTCGGTTTCTTCGGCCAGGCGAATGGCTGTTTCGACATCGCAGGCGACCGTGACCTGAAAATTGCGTTTCTCCAACGCCGGTTTCAATACGGTGCAAAAGGTTTCGTCGTCGTCGACGAGCAGCAGATTGGGCTTGTCCTGGCTGTCTTGATGGCTGTCCTGGTTCATGAATGACGTTCCTTGGCAAAAAGGGGCAAACCGATTTCGACGTTGACGCCGCCGGATTCGAGATTGCTGAATTGTATGGTACCGCCCAGGCGCTTGATGGTGGTATAGGTCAGAAACAGGCCCACTCCCATGCCCTGTTTGTTGCTACGCACCGGTTGCTGGCCGGCAAACTCCAGTAAATCGGGCGGCAAGCCCGGCCCATGATCGCGAACCGTCAGATACAGCATGTCGCTGTTCCAGGTAGCATGAAATTCGATGCCTTTTTCTGGCTGGGTGGCTTCCGCCGCGTTGTTGAGAATGTTGATGATGGAGTGGGTGACGGTGCGCTCGGCGATGATTTCGGCAGCGGGGTCGACCCGGCTGTCGATGTAGCGTTTGAGTTTGGTCGATGCCTTGTGGGTGCGCCACTGATTCAACACATCGTCGATGTAATGGCTCACCGTCATACGCTTGCCCGATTCGGCACGCATTTCGCCCGCCGATGCCGACATCACCGACAAAGCCTGTTTGCAGCGGCTGAGCTGCTGCTGCATGATTTTGAGTTTTTGATGGAGCTCCGGGTAACGATGCTCGGGCAGGTCTTCTTCCATTTCGTGCGCCAGTATCGTGATGGTGCCCAGCGGTGTTCCCATATCATGCGCTGCACTGGCGGCCAGCGTACCCAGCGACACCACGCGGTCGTCGCGCAATGCGCTTTCCCGCGCCTCGGCCAGACTGCGTTCGCGGTCTCTCAGGCTTTTCGACAGGGCGATGACGAAAAACGCCACCAGACCGGCACTGAACACAAAACCAAACCACATGCCAAGTACGTGCAGGTTGAAATGACGACGGTCTTCCAGCAACTGCATCTGCAAACTCATCTCCGGCGTCATGCCGCTCATGTGGTGCATTTTGGGCGCCAGGGCTGGCAGCGGCACGTTGTAGGCAATCAACACCGTGTAGGCGCAGGAGGTGATGATGACCATATTCCAAGCATAGGCCTGCGGCAACATGATGGCGGTGACGATCAGGGGCAGCAGAAACACCCAGATGATGGGATTGGAGGCGCCGCCGGTCAGATACAACAGGTAAGACAGGGCAACGACATCCACGCAAATCTGCGAAAAAATCTCGTGCTCGGTCACGGGTTCCGGCGTTCGCAGCCGCAACCAGGTGTAAAGATTCAGCGTCGACATGGCGAATATCGCCAACCAGAGCTGATTCATCGGCAGTGTTACCCCCAGGCCGTGTACCGCGATGAACATGGCGATGATGACGGCGAACAGCATCAGGTTTCTGAGGATGTACAGCCAGGTCAGGTTTTCCCGGATCGAGATTTCGGCTTTGGGCAGAATATGTGACAGCATGGCAATGGCAGGACGGCGGCAAGGGGGGTTATGGTACTCAAAAACCGGTCGTTGTCCGTCGGGCTAGCCGCTTGGTATCGGAACTGAACAGCGATTACCTCAAGCTGATGATGGGCCAGTTGGCCGCGTGGGCCAGTTGGCGAAGTTTGTCGTCTGGATCGACCGCAACCGGATTTTCCACCAGATTCAACAACGGCAAATCGTTGTGAGAGTCGCTATAGAAATGACTACCTTTCAAGTCGTAGGCATTACCTGCAAGCCATTGTTGCAGCAGACTGACCTTGCCTTGCTGGAAAGACGGTGTGCCGATGAATTTGCCGGTGTATTGGCCATCAATTTTTTCGGGTGTGGTTGCCAGCAAATGTTCGATGCCGAACAATCGAACAATGGGTTCAGTCACGAAGCGGTTGGTAGCAGTAATGACCATTAACACATCGCCTGCATCGCGATGGCGATCAACCAGCGTTTGCGCGGCCTCCAGCACGATAGGGCGTATGATGTCCTCGACGAATTCCGCTCGCCAGCGATAGAGTTGATCGGCATCGTGCCGTGCCAATGGCGCCAGCGAAAAATTTAGAAACTCGACGATGTTCAGACAACCTTGCTTGTAGTCTTCATAGAACTTTTTATTGGCATCTGCATACAGGTCTTTGTCGACGATGCCGCGTTCAACCAGAAATTGGCCCCATAAAAAATCACTGTCATCAGCAATCAAGGTGTTGTCGAGATCAAAAATTGCGAGGCTCACGGTCGATTCGTCCTGTATCCGCTAAGGTTTCAAAATATACATATAAACGTAACTATTCGGCGTCCAGCTGGCTTATCCTGTCCACACTCTGAGGCACTAGAACGGTTTTTCCCTATCGCGCATCCGTGGATGTCGCTGAATAGTTACGATATTTTTTTAGCATCAGCCTTGGCCAGCTTGATTTTCAACTCGCCAAACACCTGTTTAATCGTTTCGCCGTTAAAACCCCGTTGCTGCAAAAACCGGCTGCGCTTGGCCCATTCGCTCAGAGCCAACGCCTTGGCGTCATCGTATTTGCCCTGGTAAGCATCCAAAGCCAGATTCAGCCAACCGCCCTGTTCGTCAGCCTGCGCGTCCAGATCGACACCCTCGATACCCCGCTGCTGCAATTCGTAAGCGATACGCAGCGGACCGTAACCTTTGGCAATGCGATCGCGGACGTAAATTTCGGTGTAGCGCTCGTCGCTTTGCCAGTTTTGCCCGACCAGTTCGTCGATGACGACTTCAACCTCGCTGCGTTCGTATCCCCGCAACGCCAGTTTATCGAACAACTCCCGGCGGCTATGTTCGCGCCGGGCCAGCAGCCTTAAACAAACCGCTTCGATTTGCCGACGCCGCTCAGTCGCCGTCGATGAATTCGGCGTCGTTTGCGTCGTGGTCATCTACGGGTGCCGCAGTCACCCGGCTGACAAAGGCTTTCTCGCGGAT
>Ga0207951_100253_pt1 | contig 32455 bp, 36 predicted proteins | sample Subbio12Aug_8Bad_FD_184830 | JGI IMG/M metagenome (GOLD analysis project Ga0207951, IMG submission 184830) | Serpentinite rock and fluid subsurface biosphere microbial communities from McLaughlin Reserve, California, USA - CR12Aug_8Bad (SPAdes) | ecosystem: Environmental > Terrestrial > Deep... | reverse complement strand
TAGAACGGTCCTTGTCATACAGAATCATCCTTTTAGTTTACGAACAAGCTAATGTTTCCGCTATAAGATTTTCTCCAACATGCCTGCCCGAAGGCCGGTAATTTTCCACGGAAGAGTGACGCATTACGGTTTAAGTTTTTAATATTGACATCAACCCCCCTTCCTATCATAATAATAGGCGATTTTTAAAAAGAAGGTCCGATGAAAAAGATACCCGTTATTCAAACACTCCTTCTCCTTTTCATTCTCTTCTCCCTTTTGAACGGATGCGCCGGGAAAGGAAAGGATGTCAAAACGATCAAGGGAGATCCGGAGGCGCTCTACCGGCAGGGATTGGAGCGGTTCAATAAGAGGGACTATTCCGAAGCATTAAATATATTTGAACAGGTCAAGTCAAACTTTCCGGATAGCCCGCCTTATACCCAGTGGGCAGAGGTGAAGGTCGGGGATTGCCACTTCTTTAAGAAGGATTATGTGGAAGCCATCGCCGCCTATGAGGAGTTCAAGAAGACCCGTCCTACCCATGAGGAAATCCCTTATGTTCAATATCAGATCGGTATGGCTTATTTCAGCCAGATGCGAACCCACGACCGGGATCAGGCCCCCACCCAAAAGGCCCTCTCCAATTTTGAATTCCTGGTGGCCAACACTCCTCAGAGCCTCTTTACCGATAAGGCTAAAGAAAAGATTGAGACCTGCAAGAAGCAGCTGGCTGACCACGAGTTCTATATTGGAAATTTCTATTACAAACAGGGCAAATATCCGGCGGCAGCCTCCAGGTTCGAAGGATTACTGGAGAAATTCCAGAGGAGGGATGAGGAGGATAAGGCGCTTTATCTTTTAGGAAAGAGCTACCTTGAACTTGATCAATGGGAGAAGGCAAGGGAAGCCTTCACCCGAATTGTCAACGAATATCCGAAGAGTTCCCATTACAGGGAGGCCAAATCGATCCTGGATCAGGGCAAGAAGGAGAAGACGGTTATTCGAAAGGCAAAAGCCAGAGATCCCAAAAAGAAGGGGGATGCGAAAGAGGGAGAGGCTGAAACAGTTGCTCTGGCCAAATTCGATGAAGAGGGAAGACAGCCGGTTTTACTGAAAGGGGATAAGATGGAGTTAAGGAGGGAAGAGAGGAAGGTTGTCCCTCCTTCCGCTGAAAAGCCGGGCGAGCCAGCAGTTCCAAAAGAAGAGACCAGGAAAGTGACCGCGCCATTGGTCAAATACGAAGAGGAAGGGAGACAACTTCGTGCTCCCTCCCCTCTGCCTCCTACGAAGGAAGAGTTAAAGGTCGAGGCAAAACCAGAGGATGAAAAGCGGATGGCGGCGCTCCCTCCCCCACCTGCAACGCCTGAGACCAGAGAAATACCGTCCCTCCCCTCAACGAAAGAAAGGGAGGTTTTGAGAAAGGAGACTCCCGCTGAATCCAGGGAAGTCAAATTGGGGGACACGGGCGAGCCCATTGACATCACTTCAGACAGGGTGGAGACTTTTTCCAAAGAGAATCTGATTGTCTTCAGGGGGAATGTGGTGGCCCGGCAGAAGGATATGGTCATCTATTCCGATTCTCTCGAGGCCCTGGTCTTTGAAGATGGCAAGGGGATTGAGAGGGTGGTGGCCGGAGGGAATGTGAAAATCCAGCAGGGGCTTCGGGTCGCCAATTGTCAGAAGGCTGTCTTTTATAATAGGGATCAGAAGGTGGTTTTGACCGGCGACCCAAAAGTATGGGAAGGTGACAATTTGGTCTCCGGAGAGGAGATCATTTTCGATATTGCGAAGAATCGTATAGAGGTAAAAGGAGGACCGGGAGGAAGAGGAAAGGTGAGGGTTCTTCCCGGTGGGGAATTTGAAAAGCTGAAATGATAAGAGGGCTCCCCGATCTGATCACCTTCCTTTAACGAATTTGAGCACAAGACATGTTTGAAAATCTTTCATCCAAATTAGATGGCGTTTTTAAGAAACTTCGAGGCCACGGAAAGTTAACCGAGCAGAATATCCAGGAGGCCCTCAAAGAGGTGAGGGTGGCCCTGCTCGAGGCGGATGTCAATTTCAAGGTGGTGAAGGATTTTATCCAGTCTGTCCAGGGGAGAGCTGTCGGTCAGGAGGTGATGGCGAGCCTTACTCCTGCTCAGCAACTGATCAAGATCGTGAAGGAGGAGATGACTTCACTGATGGGCGGTCAGGAACAGAGGATTCAACTTTCAGGAAGTCCTCCTGTTCCGATCATGCTCGTCGGTCTGCACGGATGTGGAAAGACGACCACCGCAGCCAAACTGGCACGCCACTTCCAGGGGATGAAGAAACGACCCTACCTCGTCCCAGCGGATGTCTACCGGCCGGCCGCCATCGAGCAGTTGCAAAAATTGGGAGAAGAGTTGAAGGTCGATTTCTACCGCCCAGGGCCTTCGCAGATGCCGCTCGATATCTGCCTAAAGGCGAGGGATGCGGCCCTGAAGGGGGGATACGATCTGATGCTCATCGATACGGCTGGAAGGCTTCATATCGATGAGGCATTGATGCTTGAACTCAGAGAAATCAAAACCCAGATCAAGCCGAGAGAGGTTCTTTTCGTCGCCGACGCCATGACCGGACAGGATGCCGTCAATGTCGCAAAGAGTTTTAATGAGCGGCTGGGCGTCGATGGAATCATCCTGACCAAAATGGACGGGGACGCCCGTGGAGGAGCGGCCCTTTCGATCAAAGCGGTGACGCAGAGACCGATTAAATTCATCGGCGTGGGGGAGAAGCTCGATGCCCTCGAAGTCTTCCATCCCGAACGGATGGTTTCAAGAATTCTGGGCATGGGTGATGTCCTGACCCTGATCGAGAAGGCAGAGGCCACCTTTGATGAGAAGAAGGTTAAAGAATTAGAGAAGAAGATCCGGAAGGATTCTTTCACGCTGGAGGATTTCCGGGATCAGCTTCAGCAAGTTCGGAAGATGGGGTCGCTCGAATCGATCCTCAATATGATCCCCGGGCTTCCAAAAAAGATGAAAGGAATGGGAGGCCTCCAGGTGGATGACAGGGAGCTTGGCAGAGTGGAGGCCATCATCAACTCGATGACGTTCAAGGAGAGGATCAATTTCACGATCATCAATGGGAGCCGGCGATTGAGGATTGCAGCAGGAAGCGGGACAAGCGTTCAGGAGGTCAATCGACTCTTAAAACAGTATGCCCAGACCCGAAAGATGATGAAACAGTTTTCCAAAATGGGCGGCAAAGGATTGGGAAGAGGGCAGGCGCCGTTCTTTTCATAAAGACACATAGCGCATGGTTTTGTGTAGCGCCCCCATTTATTGGGGGCGAAGGGGTCGTCGGCAATAAATGCCGACGCTACTCTCTGCCCTATGCGATTTTTTGATAAAGGAGGTGATCAAAGCAATATGGCTGCATCAATGAGATTGATGAGATTTGGCGGGAAGAAGAAGCCTTTTTATCGGATTGTGGTTGCAGACCGCCGTTCCCCAAGAGACGGGAGGTTTATCGAACAGGTAGGGACTTACGATCCAGGGAAAGATCCGGCAGAAGTCCGAATTAAGGAAGAGAAGGCGATAGGCTGGCTGAAAAAGGGAGTCCAGCCCACCCCGACCGTCCGTCAGCTTCTGATTCGTTCGGGTGTGACGAAGAAGTTGGCGGAGGGCAAAAAAGAATAGATTGCCTTTTCTCCCAGGATTGATTTCCAGGGATCTCTCCGAGAGCGGTTGCTCGAATTGGAGGTGGGAGGATGACGACAAAGGAGTTGATTGAGTTTATCGCCAAGGCATTGGTCGACCATCCGGAGCAGGTCAGGGTTTCTGAAGTCGAAGGGGAGAGGACCTCGGTCATCGAGCTCTCCGTAGCAAAGGATGATCTGGGGAAGGTGATCGGAAAACAGGGCAGAACGGCAAGGGCCATCCGCGTGATTCTGGGAGCGGCTTCTGCCAATCTGGGTAAACGCTCTGTCCTGGAAATCATCGAATAGAGACCCATGGAGCAAACTCTTTACCCGATCGGGAGGGTGGGCAAGCCCCATGGGGTCAGGGGGAAGATCAAAGTAGATTATTTCGGGGACGACCCCGACCGCTTTCTCCTTTATCAGAAGGTTTTCATCAAGGACGACTCAGGAAGACTGGAACCCTTTGAAGTTCTGGAAGTCACCCCTCAACCGCCACGCCTTATCCTAAGATTGAAAGGGATCGAAAAGATCGAAGAGACGGAGGGTCTCATCGGTAAGGAGATTCTCGTCCGCAGAGAAGACCTCCCCGAGCCCGAAGAAGGGGAATATTACTGGTTCGAGATTCTGGGGATGGCGGTGGAGACAGAGAAGGGCAAAAGGATCGGGACGGTGAAGAAGATCTTTCCAACAGGCGCCCATGATATCTATGTCGTCGAGGGAAAGAGAGGGGAGATCTTTCTGCCGGCAACCGAAGGGGTGATCCAGAGCATTGACCGTCAAAGAAGGGTGATGACAGTGGTCCGGATGGAGGGGTTGTGGGAGGAGGAAGATGAGATTTGACATCCTCACCCTTTTCCCGGAGATGTTTTCTTCTCCCTTTCAGGAGAGCATCCTGGCCAAAGCGATTAAAAAAGGGCTGATCGAGGTGAGAACGATCAATATCCGGGACTTTGCCCTTGATAAGCACCGGATCGTCGATGATGCTCCCTATGGCGGAGGGCAGGGCATGGTGATGAAAGTGGAACCCATTGCCCGGGCCATTGAACAGGTGAAATCAGAAGATCCATCGGTCAGGACAATCTATCTCACTCCCGAAGGAAAGCCGTTGAATCAGGAGATGGTGAGGGAACTCTCTTCACGATCCCACCTCATTCTTCTCTGCGGCAGGTATGAAGGAGTGGATGAGAGGGTGAGGGATCTCTTCATCGATGAGGAGATATCGATCGGGGATTATGTTCTGACCGGAGGAGAACTGGCCGCCATGGTTCTGATCGATGCGGTCACAAGGCTTTTGCCCGGAGCGCTCGGGTCGGACCGGTCGGCGGAGGAAGATTCCTTCTTTGGTTCTTTGCTGGAATATCCCCAGTATACCAGGCCTGCAAGTTTCAGGGGGTATGAAGTTCCCGAAGTCCTCCTTTCGGGAAACCATCATGCGATCTCTCTCTGGAGAAGGAAAGAGGCCCTGAGACGAACGTGGATGAGAAGGCCGGATCTGTTCAGCAAAGCTTCTCTTTCTGAGGAAGATAAAAAGATCCTGGAAGAGATATCAAAAAAGGATGTTTCGTGACGGGCGCATTTCCTCAAACGATGAAAATATAACAAAGAATTCCCTCCCCCTTGATGGGGGAGGGTGAGGGTGGGGGTGAACATGGCTTGTTTCCCCCTCTCCCCTGCCTTCGCCGAAACGCTTCGTGCAGGCAGGCGCCAGGGAAGAGGGAGATAATTGGGGCTATTTTTCTGGAAAATGTCCTCTAATCTCTACATCGGATTGGTTCACCATCCTGTCTATGACAGGAGAAGAGAGGTGGTCACGACCGCTGTGACCAACTTCGATATTCACGATATTTCCCGCTGTGCGAGAACGTTCGGACTGGGAGGTTTTTTCATCATCACTCCCCTTGAAAGCCAGGTGGAGTTGGTGGAGAGGATCACCAGCCATTGGAGGCAGGGGGCAGGCTCAGTGTATAATACCACGAGAAAAGAAGCCCTCTCCCTTGTCCGGGTGTCCCGAAGCATTGATGAGGCGGATCAGGAAATTTCGCGTCTCCATCAGAAGAAAGCCAAGAGGGTTGCCACCGGAGCCTCTCCTTACCCCGATTGTATTGGTTATGGAGGGTTTCGGAAACTGTTGGAGGTTAGGGAAACTCCGTTTTTTCTTCTGTTTGGGACCGGATGGGGTTTGACCCTGGAGGTTAAAGGAAGTTCAGATTATGTATTGGCGCCGATTGAAGGGAAAGGTTATAATCACCTCTCGGTTCGTTCAGCTGTTGCCATCATCCTGGATCGGCTGTTAGGCGAACGCATCGAATAGAAGGGAGAGTAAGATGAATCCGTTAGAGCTGATTGAAAGAGAACAGTTACGAACGGACCTCACCCCATTCAAGGTGGGTGATACGGTCCGGGTCCACGTGAAGATCATCGAGGGAGAAAAAGAGAGAATACAGCCATTTGAAGGAGTGGTCATTCGCAAAAAGGCAGGAGGGATCCGGTCAAGCTTCACTGTCAGGAAGATCTCCTACGGGATAGGGGTGGAAAGAATCTTTCCTATGCATTCCCCCAGAATTGATCGGATCGATGTGATCAGCCGCGGTAAGGTGAGACGGGCAAAGCTCTTCTATTTGAGAGGCCTGAAAGGCAAGGCGGCCAGGATCCGGGGCGAAAAGAAACAGGTAAATTAAATGGAATAATGGAACGATGGAATGATGGAATGATGGGAAGAAATACTGAATCTTAAAAACCCAATATTCCACTATTCCATCATTCCAATCGGTTTTGCGATGCTTTTTCCTTCTCTTCCCGCTCAGCCCATGGACTATTTCGAAAAGATGTACCATGGGCAGGGCTACCGGCGGGTTGCCGGTGTGGATGAGGCGGGAAGAGGCCCTCTCGCCGGGCCTGTCGTAGCCTCGGCTGTCATCCTTCCGGAAGAAGGTATCGGTCAGAAGCTCTTTGATTCCAAGAAGATATCCTCCAGGAAACGAGAAGAACTTTACAAACACATCTATCAGAAAGCCCTTGGCGTCGGGCTCGGTGTAGTCCATCACAAGGAGATCGATCTCCTCAATATCCTCCAGGCCACTTTGAAAGCGATGGTCCTGGCTGTTGGTAGTCTTCCCTTGCCCCCCGATTTTATTCTGATCGATGGAAATCAGACCCTCCATTTTCCCGTACCCCAGAAGCCCATCCGCAAAGGAGACCAGATTTGCAACTCCATTGCGGCGGCATCCATCGTGGCCAAGGTAACCCGGGACCGTATGATGCTGGAGTGCCACGAGAAGTACCCTCAATATCATTTTGCCAAACACAAAGGTTACGGGACAAAAGAGCACCGGAAGGCCATTGAGAGATTCGGCATCTGCGAAATCCACCGGAAGACCTTCCGGGGCGTAAAAGAATATTTGTGATGGGGAGATAGGGAGAATCGGAGATAAGGAGAAAAATTCTAAACCCGAAGCACGAATTCTCAAAATCCTAATTTTCAAAACAAGTTTGGGATTTTGAAATTTTGAAATTGTTTCGGATTTCGATATTCGAATTTCGGATTTGAATGCTGTGCAAAATATGGACAAAAAGGCGCTTGGCAAAAAGGGCGAAGAGATTGCCCTACGGTTTTTAAAAAAGAACGGATATCGCATCCTTGAAAAAAATTATGTCTGTAAAATGGGGGAGATGGACATTATTGCCAAAGAAAAGGATGCTCTGGTCTTTATCGAAGTGAAAACTCGAACCTCCACGGAATTTGGCCCACCTCAGCTGGCTGTCAACTCTCGGAAACAAAGACAGCTTTCAAAAGTTGCCCTGAACTATTTAAATGAGAAGCGACTCAAAGATGTAAAGGCAAGGTTTGATGTCATAGCCATCCTTCTCAGGCAAAAAGGAGAAGAGATCGAACTGATCAGGGATGCCTTTGGTTTGAGTTGGGGATAAAAAAAGAAGTTATCTTCGGGGTCAGGCTTGACTTATTGGACTTGTTGAGATTTTTTCTTGCTCTCCTTGAAAACAAAATAATCTTTCATTCTGTCCTTAAATATCAATATTTAAGTCTGACCCCAGGCTTCTCCATTACCAGTCTGAATAGCTGATGGCCGATTTGACATTTTCAGATTCTTTTGTAAGAATATAGGATAAGATAGCTAGGGGAGCTCACGTGGGCTGAGAGTCTTTGCCCCGCATTAGCGGGGCAAGGAGACCCTCTGAACCTGTTCGGGTAATTCCAGCGAAGGGAAGCGGTAAAAAGGGTGGAGAAAGCCGTAATACCATTCATTGGAGTTACGGCTTTTTGTTTTTGTGGTCTCGTAAAAAGTCGTCTCACCGGTCCTGCGGCAGGAACCGGTGTCCAGTGTTTTCATAAGTGTTTGAGATTACTGGATTCCCCGATCAAGTCGGGGAATGACGATCATTAGGATTTTTCGACTTTTTATGAGACCATCATTTGTGTGGTCCCTAAATTAAGGACAGATAAGGAGACCGAAATGAAACGAATATTGACGATTGCCGGGTCGGATTCCGGGGGAGGGGCAGGGATTCAGGCAGACCTGAAGGCGATCACCCTTCTGGGCGGCTATGGGATGAGTGTCCTCACCGCGCTTACCGCACAAAACACCATAGGTGTTCAGGCCATCCATGAAGTGTCTGTCTCTTTTGTGGAGAAACAGATCGATTCTGTTCTCTCCGATATTGGCGCTGACGCCATTAAAACAGGGATGCTGTCAAGCAAGGAGATCGTTGAAGTAGTGGCTAAAAAGATTGAACAATATGGCGTGGAGAAAGTGGTGGTTGATCCTGTGATGGTCTCCAAGAGCGGAGCTCACCTGCTTCGAAAGGATGCCCAGAAGGCGGTCATCCAACGGTTGATCCCTCTGGCGACAGTGGCCACGCCAAATCTGTTTGAAGCTTCTGTCCTCACAGGCCATCGAGTGAATTCACTCGATGAGATGAGAAAGGCGGCCATTGATATCTGGAGACTGGGAGCGAAGAATGTGGTGATCAAAGGAGGCCACCTAAAAGGAAAAGCGATCGATATTCTCTTCGACGGAGAGGACTATATTGAGTTTGAAAGCGCGAGGATTGAAACGAAAAATACCCACGGAACCGGTTGTACCTTTGCTTCAGCGATTGCGACGTTTCTGGCCAGAGGGGAGACTGTTCCGGGAGCGGTGAGAATGGCAAAGAATTTTATCACCATGGCGATCCGGGCCGGTTTAACCCTCGGGAAAGGAACGGGTCCCACCCATCCGACAGCTTATGTTCTAAAGGAGATGGAGCGGTATTCTGTCATCGAGGAATTAAAGAGGGCAATGGAGATGTTGAAAGAAGAGAAGGCGGGATATCTGATTCCGGAAGTCTCTTCCAATTTAGGTTATGGACTCCCTTATGCAGAAGAGTGGGCAGATGTGGCTGCCTTTCCGGGAAGGATTGTTCGATTCAAAGATTCAGTGGCCACTTTTGGTGATCCTGAGTTTGGCGCCTCCCGGCACGTTGCCAACATCATTCTAACAGTCATGCAATTTAATCCTGAATACCGGTCAGCTATGAATATCCGTTATTCAAAAGAGAAGGTTACGCAACTGGAGGGAAAAGGGTTCCTCATCGGTCGTTTTGACCGAAGGCTCGAACCGAAGAAGGTGAAAGAGAAAGAGGGCTCTTCGCTGGAATGGGGAGTGAAAGAGGTCATCAGGAAATTAAACCGCGTTCCTGATTTCGTCTATGACGAAGGAGATATCGGTAAGGAACCCATGATCCGTGTGCTGGGAAGAAACCCGATAGAGGTGGTCAATAAGATTATGAAAGTAGCGGGTGGATAATAGTGGAAGAAAATAGAGGAAACATTTTGGATTTTTCTACGTCCTGCTTCCCACCCGCAACTCACTAATGGAAAGAAGGGAGTGTTATGACTCAAAAAATCGAAGCCCAGCAGGGCATCGTCACAAAAGAGATGGAGATTGTCGCGAGAGACGAAGACGTTTCCACAGAACGGCTCCGGGAAAAGATCGCTTCCGGCCGGATTGTCATTCCAACCAATCGAAATCACCGAGGCGTGAAGCCTTTGGGCATTGGCGAAGGGCTCAGGATCAAAGTAAATACCAATCTCGGGACCTCCTCCGATCACATCGATCTCGAAGAAGAGTTGAGGAAATTGGAAGTTTCGATTCAGGCAGGAACCGATGCCGTTATGGATCTGAGCACGGGGGGAGATATCGATGCCATCCGCAGGGAGATCATTCGTCACGCTTCCATCCCGGTGGGAACGGTTCCCATCTATGAGGCCGCCATCGAAGCGGCCAGGAAGAGAAATGCTCTTGCCAGGATGAGGGTTGAGGATCTCTTTGAGGTCATCGAACGTCAGGCGGAAGAGGGCGTTGATTTTATGACCCTTCATTGCGGAGTGACCCGAAACACTGTTGAACGGCTGAAACGGAGTCATCGGCTTTTGGGGGTCGTAAGCCGGGGTGGATCCTTTCTCATTGAATGGATGGTCTATAACAATCAGGAGAATCCGCTCTATGAACATTTTGACAGGGTCCTTGAGATTGCCAGGAAACATGATGTCACCCTGAGCCTTGGCGATGGATTGAGGCCCGGTTGTCTGGTCGATGCAACGGACAGGCCCCAGGTGCTGGAGACAATCATTCTCGGAGAATTGACGGAGAGGGCATGGGCGGAGGGAGTTCAGGTGATGATTGAGGGACCTGGCCATGTTCCGCTTGACCAGATTGAAGCAAATGTCATTTTAGAGAAGAGATTATGTAAGGGAGCTCCCTTCTATGTCCTGGGGCCTCTGGTGACTGATATCTCTCCGGGATATGATCACATCACCTGTGCCATTGGCGGCGCCATTGCAGGCAAAGCCGGAGCCGATTTTCTGTGTTATGTGACACCGTCGGAACATCTGAAACTCCCTACTGTGGAGGATGTGAGGGAAGGGGTGATTGCCACACGGATTGCAGGCCATGCGGCTGATATTGCACGAGGGAACAAGAAGGCGCTTGAGCAGGATATTGGAATGGCGAAGGCTCGAAAGGCTTTTGACTGGGAGAGACAGATAGAACTTTCGATTGATCCGGAGAAGGCGAGGCGATATCACGAAGAGGGAAAGTCAAGTGAAAAAGATGTTTGCACCATGTGCGGAGAGTTCTGCGCCATCAAAAGGGTAAAAGACTTTTTTGACAAGTAGTCCCTTAGTCTAATAGTCACATCGTCGCGTAGTCTAATAGTCTAAATAACCATAAGACTATTTGACTATAAGACAACCTGACCATGCGACTATCTGACTAATATAGCCCTGATGTTCTGAGAGAGTTGCATGATATCAAAGGGCTTCTGAATAAAGCCGTTACAACCCCGTGCCAATATTTTCGAGGCCTCACCATCAATGCTATAACCACTTGAAAAAAGGACTTTTACCTCCGGAGAAATCTCCCTGAGCCGGTCGTAGGCTTCTCCTCCACCCATATGGGGCATGATGAGATCAATGAAGCGGTGAGCGCCTGATGGCCTTCCTTTTCAAGCAACTGGGACATGAACTTGAGCACAACGGGATGGTTATCAACCGCCAGTATCTTCTTTTTCATCATCTCTCCACCGTTGAAGACAATCAGAAAATTCCGGTTATCCTCTTCCATTTAAATTGGAAAATCGAAAAAAGCGTTATTTTCAATTTCAACAGGATGAGTTCCATTTGAATTCTGATTTTTGACATTTTAACTTCCCCTTTTCAGAGCGTCAGTGATCATCTCCAGTTTCTCCTTGATGATCCAGATATCGGCCTCAATTCCTTCGAGTCGATTCGTTCGGGCCGCGGTCTCGATTCTCTGGGAGGCGTCATGGACCTCCTGGAGCCCGAGAATTCCAGCCGCCCCTTTCATGGAATGAGCCATATTTTCTGCGGCCCGGGCATCCTTCTCTTTCAGGGCTGATTGCAATTCGATGAGTTCAGAGGCGGTGGTCTTTAAAAAGAGATCAAGCAGATCCGAAAGCTCTTCTTCTTCCAACTCTAAACGGCTTGCCAATTCTCTGAGATTCGAACTCTCCCTCGGTCCTTATTTGATCTCTTCTTCTCCCCTTAAAAAACGATATAGTTCTGATTGCAGGATCCTCCAGCCCTTGCCAGCCTTGATCGCTTTGATTCTTCCGAGACGGATATACTTTAAGAAGGTGGGCTTTGAGATCTTTAAATATTCGATCGCTTCATTCGTAGTGAGAACGTTATCTCTTTCACTTAATGGCATTGATTTGCTCCCATTTACTCTATTTTTCTTCTATTTGAAGCAAAAAATATGCCCGAAAAGGCGGCCGTCCTCTGTTTTTCATAACTATTTGTTTTTCCTAAGGTTAATCTGGGACTAACCGAAAGTGGGCAAATGGCAGAATGATATTCTGTCAAAACGGAGTACATTTTGACAAAAATTGAACACTGCGTAAAAAGAGGTGAGAAGAAAGATAAAAGATGATACTTAGGATTCGCCGAGGTAGGCTTTGCGGACCATCTCGTTTTGCCGGAGGTTTTCGGTGTTGTCGCTGAGGAGGATCGTGCCGGTTTGCAGAACATAACCGCGGCTAGCTACCTGGAGCGCCATACGGGCGTTCTGCTCGACGAGAAGGATGGTTGTGCCATCAGTATGGAGCTGGCGGATGGTATCAAAGATGAGGTCGACCAGAACAGGAGCCAGTCCCATGGAAGGCTCATCCATCAGGAGGACGCTCGGACTTGCCATCAATGCGCGTCCGGTGGCCAGCATCTGCTGTTCACCGCCGCTGAGCGTGCCTCCCACCTGCTTCTGGCGTTCCCGAAGCCTGGGAAAAAGGCGAAAGACGTGTTCGAGGTTGGATTCGATGAGGCGCTGGTCGGTGATGGTAAAGGCGCCCATTTCGAGGTTTTCTTTCACGGTCAGGCGGCCGAAGATCCGGCGCCCCTCCGGAACCTGAACCACTCCTTTGGCCACAACCTCGTGGGGTCGATAGCAGGTGAGATCTTCACCCTTCAGACGGATCGATCCCTGACGGGGCCGGAGCAATCCGCTCGTCGTCTTGAGCATCGTGCTCTTGCCTGCGCCATTGGCTCCGATCAGGGTGACAATCTCTCCCCTGTTAACATCAAGGGAGATTCCTTTGAGCGCATGAATATGGCCGTAATAGGTGTGGATATTTTCAATTTCGAGGAGAGCCATAATTTAGTCTCTTAGTCGTATGGTCTTATTGTCTTATCGTCGTTTAGTCTGATAGTCGGATCGTCACGTAGTCGCATCGCCGTATGGTCATTTGGAACTTTTGGGACTAAAGCTTTTGACTAAGAACTTATCCGCAAATAACTTTCCCCCCCTTTAGCAAAGGGGGGTGAGGGGGGATTTAAAGCGGCAACCTTGGGCAAATCCCCCTAAATCCCCCTTTTCCAAAGGGGGATATTACAAACAATCATTATTTACGGATAAGCTCTAAATGACTAAGCGACTATCTGACTATGAGACTGCCTGACTTTCTTCTCCTGTACTTCCTCTCCCCAAATAGGCTTCGATCACCTTTGGATTTCTCTGAATCTCGATTGGAGTCCCTTCTGCAATCTTCTCTCCATAGTCCAGAACGGTCACGATTTCGGAAATGCCCATCACGACTCTCATCTGATGCTCGATGAGGAGGATGGTGATCCCCAGTTCATCACGGAGGCGCTGAATGAAGTCCATCATGTCCTGCGTCTCCTTCGGATTCATCCCGGCTGTGGGTTCATCTAAAAGCAAAAGATTGGGACGGGACGCCAAGGCCCGTGCAATTTCAAGCCGGCGCTGATCTCCGTAAGGAAGGTTCTTGGCTAAAAAATCGCCTTTTCCGGCAAGGTTGACAAATTTTAGAAGCCTCCTTGCCTCTTCTGCCGCCTCCTTCTCTTCCTTCCGGGTGGCAGGGGTGTTGAGCACGATGCCGAAGAACCCCGCATTGAGGTGGCCATGGAGCCCGACAAGGACATTCTCCATTGCTGTCAGATTGGGAAAGAGGCGAATATTCTGATAGGTGCGGGAGATTCCAAGGCGAACGATTCGGTCCGGAAGGAGGCCCACCAGAGAATGGTCGTTAAAAAGGATTTCTCCCTCTTCGGGGCGATAGAAGCCTGTGATGCAATTAAAGAAGGTTGTTTTGCCGGCGCCGTTCGGTCCGATGATGCTGTGGATGCTTTTCTCCCGGATTTCAATATCAAGGTCACCCACGGCCACCAGACCGCCAAAGCGTTTCGTCACTTTTTTCGAAAAAAGAAGGGCCATATTATCTTCTGATCAACCTGATTTCAATTTCAGAGACGATTCCGATTCGGCTTCATTTTCCTTTTCCCCGTGAAGTTCACGGCGGCGCAACGCCTCCGGCCAGAGTCCCTCGGGCCGGAGCAGCATCATAGCCACGAGGACGGCTCCATAGACAAGAAGCCGGTATTCGGCAAACTCCCGGAGAAGTTCAGGCAGACCGACCAGGGCCGCGGCTCCCACGATGACCCCGGGAATCGAGCCCATCCCTCCCACAATGATGACACAGACGATATTGATGGAGATCATCACATTGAAACTGTGAGGATAGACCGAGCCGAGTTTGGTGGCAAAGATTGCTCCGCTCAGAGCGGAGAAACCGGCGCCTGTGGCAAAGGCAAGGAGCTTGGCGGCAACGAGATTGATGCCCATGGCTTGAGCCACATCCTCATCCTCGCGGACCGCCATCCAGGCTCGACCCAATCGGGAATCCCTCAGGCGAAGGGAGATGAAGATAACGAGGAGACAGCCTGCAAGAATGAGATAGTAAATCTGTTGAGGTCCGGCGAACTCAAAACCTCCGATGAAAACTTTGGGAATCTTACCGATGCCTTGAGCTCCTCCCAACCATGGTCTTAGAAAGTCTGAAAGGACCAGAATTCGAATGATCTCTCCAAATCCGAGGGTGGCTATGGCGAGATAGTCGCCACGCATCTTGAGGACAGGGGTGCCCAGGAGGACGCCGGAAAAGACTCCCATGACGATCACAAAGGGCAGGGCTTCCCAGAAGGAGAGGCTGAAGAAACCCAGCTCAGGGGAGGTCAGTACTGCTACGGTATAAGAACCGATGGCAAAAAAAGCCACATAACCGAGATCGAGAAGGCCGGCATACCCTACGACGATATTGAGCCCAAGGCCCAGGAGGACATAGAGGCCCACAATCGTTAGGACCTCGCTCAGGAAAAGTCCGAGAACCCGGGGAAGAATGAGAAGAATAAAGACCAGGATGAAGATGCCGGCCATCTTTAAGATGCGCTGGGGAGCAGGGGGGAGCTGTCGAAAACCGGTTTGAATAGCGCTTCCCTTCCTGGACCAGAAGAGGGAAAAGGCGGCAATTAGAATGAATAATCCGATGGCGCCCTGAACCGTCAGGCCATTGGCCGTAAAAAGCCATTCATTGATGATTGCAAGAGGTCCCCAGAGGGCGAAAGTAGGACGGAGCAGATCCTGCAGGACGCCTGCGGACACAATGCTTCCCAGTGAAATGATCAATACCCGGCGGAGAATCCCGGGAGAGAGATAAAAGATGCCTGCGAGCAGGCCGCTCATCGCTCCAATGACGAGAAGGAGCAGAGCGCCGATTCCTTTTTCCAGGCCGAAGGTGAGCAGACTGTAGAGAAGAGGGGAGGCATTGATGAAAACCTTTCGTAGATTGATGAGGCTTCCCGCCATCACCAGCAGGGCTAACATGCCTGCCAAGAGAAGCCCTGAGAGGAAACTGTTGGAAAGAATCCGAAGAGATCCTTTGCCGGGTGTGCGCTTGGCTGCGAGATAACCCATAAAAAGGGCAACAGTAATGAGAAGGGTATGGCCCATTGAAATGACATGAGCGATGATGTCACGCTGGCTAAAAGCCTCGACCATCCCGATGAGGGAGAGGAGGATTCCGACCACACCGCCAATCAGTCCGATTTTAATGGCCTGTCTCATAGTCCTTTAGTCTTATAGTCGAATAGTCGGATAGTCATATAGCCAAAAATTATTTTTTTGTTTTACGTAAATAGGCTATCAAACCATTGTTCAGTTTTTTAACATCGGTAGCCTTTTCATAAGCGTCTTGGAGCTGGGTTGAAGTAATATACTTCCGATCAAGAGCGAGATATAATTGAGATTGAACCTCGCTGGAAGAACGGCGGGATATTTTTAAAAATCGGATAAATTCAGGATCTGATCCCAAATCAAAACCCTCCGCAATATTGTGCATAACAGATCCACTTGCATCTCTCACTTGACCACACAATCGAAAATCTTTTTTAAATTTTGGTTGATCCGTTAAATTGTAAATCAAATTTGCCAACTCTCTTGCTTTTTTCCAACTATCGAGATCTTCGGATCTTCTAATCTTCATTAACTCTTTAACTATCCGACTATGCGACGATTAGACTATTTGACTATTAGGCTTTCTTCACTGCCAATCGCTCTCCCAGGATGCCCGTGGGCCTGAAGATCAGAACCAGGACGAGCATGGTGAAGGCAATGGCGTCTTTTAACTGGTAAGGAGCGACAATGCCCAAGCCATCGAGGAAGAGGCTCGGTCCCACAGACTCCACGAGACCGAGAAAGATTCCGCCCAGCATGGCTCCGGGGATGTTTCCGATACCTCCCAATACGGCTGCCGTGAAGGCTTTAATTCCCGGAATAAAACCCATGAAGAAATGGACCTGCTTAAACATCAGGGCATAAAGGACGCCCGCGGCTCCGGCGGACATGCCTCCGATGACGAAGGTCGTAACGATCATTTTATCTATGTCAATTCCCATGAGGGAAGAGGTCTCTTTATCTTCGGAAACGGCGCGAATCGCTTTGCCCAAACGGGTTCGTTGCACAAAAGAGTAGAGAGCGGCCATCAGGATGGCGGCCGCCAAAATGACCACAGCCTGAAACTTCAGGATGCGGAATCCTCCGAAAGCCCATTCACCCTCAAGGATATTTACTACGGGATAAGCCTGGAAACCGGATCCATAGAGTCCCCGGATGGTGTATTGGAGAAAGAAAGAGGCCCCGATGGCTGTGATAAGAGGGATCAGGCGGGGCGCTGTCCGGAGAGGACGATAGGCGATCCGTTCGAGAAGGATGGCCACCAGTGTTGAAGTGGCCATGGAGACGAGAAAAATCATGATGAGGCTGATGATGGGATATTGATCGAGGAAACCGGATGAATAAAAGGCGGCCGCAACGTAATAGGCCGTATAAGGACCGCACATGAAGACTTCGCTATGAGCAAAGTTGATCATTCTTAAAATTCCATAGACCATAGTGTAGCCCATGGCGATTAAGGCATAGATGCTTCCCTGAGCCAGGCCGAAGATGATGAAGTCGAACCAGTGGTGAACCGTGTATGTTTTTGCAGTTAGAGTGGCGGTGGAGCCCCAGAAGATCATCAGTAAAATCGCCCCTCCAATGAACCACATGACCACATCGGTGGGGGTAATTCTTTCTATCCAGCGTTTCAGCATAAGGGTTTCCCCTATTTTTTACGACACCGGCACAAATAAGTAATTAGAGTCTGTTTATAAACTAACGGTTTCCCCAAAGGTCGTCATTCCAGCGAAAGCCGGAATCCAGTTCTTTCAAGACCTTCTGGATGCCGGATCAAGTCCGGCATGACGGAAAGGGCAGTTTATGGACAGACTCTAATTAGACAATTTGCCCCTCACCCATCCCCTCTCCCTATCGCCTGCCTGCCCCGCCCTCGGTCGGGACCGGGGCCAGTAGGCGGGGGGAGAGGGTGCCACTGTTCTTAGAGCAATAGGGTTATTTCTTCTTAGGGGCTTCCTTAGCAGGAGCCGGTTTGGCTGGCGGCGCCGCGACTGCGGGCGACCAAATGGGTTTATCCGGAATAGCCAGTTTTTTGACATTATCGGCTGTTATCTGGTAGACGGCGATCATCGGGTCCGCGCAGTCTCCAGTCTCCCCACAGGTGAGATTTCCTGTCAACCCCTTGAAGTTCTTTGTTGCGTAAAGGGCATCCCGGAGTTGCTGACGGCCGATATGGAGCGCGCCATCCGGAGCCGTCTTGCCCACTTTCTCAATGGCGGCCAAGACGATCATGGCCGCATCATAACCATGGGCATGGAAAGGTGCGATCGGTTTTTCACCATATTTTTTCTGGTGTTTTTCAAGAAAGGTCTTGTAGCCGGCGCCAAAAGCGGAGAAATCAGGACTGGAGTGGTACATTCCAACGGCCGTATCCCCAGCGGCTTTAATGAAGTCGGACGAGAAGGTTCCGTCCGCGCTCATCAATTTAACTTTCTCCAACCCCCTTACTTCTTTCACCTGCCGGGTGACGTGCCCGCCCGCTGCAATGAAGATGGGGTAGTAGATAATATCGGGTTTGCCTGTGGCAATCTTTGTCAGAACGGGCCGCATGTCCGTATCGGTCGGAGCAACGGCTTCCTGGGAAGTGATTGTGCCGCCTAATTTTTTGAAGTTCTCGGCAAAGACGGCCTGAAGCTGTTCGGCATAAGGGCTTCCGTCATGGATGGTGGCAGCCTTTTTGAGCTTCAACTGTTTAATGGCATATTCTGCGGCCACGGCTCCCTGAACCTTATCGTTGTGAGCGGTGCGGAGATAGCCGTCATACTCGGGGCCGCGTTTGGGGTCTGTCAGGAAGGGCGCGGTATTAGAAGGTGATACCGTTGCAATGCCGGCCTTCCAGAGGATGGGGGCCCCGGGTCTGGCCTCGCTTGAGCAGTTTGAGCCGATGGCGGCCACAATGGTCGGGTCAGCGGCTAATTTGGTTGCAGCCGCCATCCCGCCTTCGGCGTTACAGCCGGTGTCCTGGACGGACAGTTTAACGGCGAAGCCAAGGATCTTTCCGCCCTTGTCTTCAATGGCAAGCTCGACACCCCGTTTGGTATCGGTTCCCAATGAAGCATCCGGTCCTGCGACAACCATCCAGGCGGCGATGTGGATGGGATCGCCTTTCTTGATCTTCACCACGCCGATCTTGTCTTCGTATTTGAATGCTTCTTTTTTCGTCTGGGCTGGTACGGAGACCGCGACCAGGCAGATCGCCACCGCACATACAATGGATAGAATAAAAATTCTCTTCATAGAACCCTCCTTTTTAAAGTTTTTAAAGATTGTTATGAGATTGGAACCGGTGCCCATCCATGAACTAGTCTTATCACCCCCTTTTTTTGAGATTCAAATTGATTTAAAAAGATAGTTGGAATACTTTTTCTCCACGGCTTTTCTGCCCTGCGGATGATAATATTATGATGAGATCAACTTATTTGTCAAGTGCTAAATAGCCCTATTCAGAAATGGACAAATGGCCCTGGGTTTACCCTGAGAGGAAGCCCAGCACCAGCACGGTACAGGGCTTGCAGCAGTGATGAAAATATAGCATTCCTTTTAGAGCAAATACGGAGTTTAAAGCCCCATTGTTTGCCCTCCGGTCGGAAGGTCGAAGAACTTCTAACGGGGTAAAGAAATGAAGATCCTTCTCATTCAGCCGCCTGTTCTGGATTTTTATCAAACCTCCATGCGGACCCAGCCGATCGGGCTGGCTTATCTTGCGGCCTCACTCCAGGCCCGTGGGTATGAAGTGGAGATCCTCGATTGCCAGGCAGGGAAGAAAAAATCGATTCCTGTCCCTTCTGAACTTTCTTACCTTCGTGATCTCTATCCTTTTGGCGACCGAAGTCCTTTCAAACTCTATACAGGGTATTACCACTTTGGAATGGGCTGGGGAGAGATTAGAAAAAAGATCGGGGACTCGAAAGCGGATCTCTTCGGAATCTCCTCCTCCTTTACCCCCTACCATGGAGAAGCTCTTAAGGTTGCCCGGATCATCAAAGAATGGAACAAGAAGAATATGGTCGTGATGGGAGGCTCCCATGTCAGCAGCGAACCGGAGGGAGTCCTGAGGAGTCCTGATGTCGATTATATCGTCCTGGGAGAAGGTGAGTTCCGATTCCCAGCCCTCGTGGAACAGATTCAAAAGGGAAGGGTGAAGGAAATATCAGGGATCGATGGAGTCGGATATCGAACCGATGGGGAAATGCGAATTCATCCCCTTCGAGATTTTATTCAAGATTTGAATTCCCTTCCTTTCCCGGAGAGAGGATTACTCGATCCGGATCGATACAGGATCAATGGGAAGAGATCCACCATGTTGATCACGAGCAGGGGGTGCCCTCATGGATGCGCTTACTGCTCAACCCATCTTGTCATGGGGTCTTCCTTTAGAGTGAGAAATCCGGAGAATATCCTTCAGGAGATGAGAGAATGCCATAGAAAATATGGGATCGAGGTCTTCGATCTCGAGGACGACAATTTCACCTATGATCTTGAGCGGGCGAAACGATTGATGAAACTCGTCATGGATGCTTTTGGAGAAAAGAATATTGAGCTTACCGCCATGAACGGCGTCTCTTTTGCCTCTCTGGACGGAGAGGTTTTGGGATTGATGAAGAGAGCAGGGTTTCATACCGTCAATCTTTCCTATGTCAGCTCAGATCCTTCCACCAAAGAAAGAATGAGAAGGCCTCGGGAGAGGACAGATTTTAATCAAATTCTGAAGAAGGCCGAAGAGGTTGGCCTGAAGGTGATTGCCTATGCCATTCTGGGGATGCCTGATCAAACCATCGAAGAGATGGTGGACACCCTTATCTACCTGATGGGGAAGAAGGTTCTGGTCGGCCCGAGCATCTATTATCCCGTCCCAGGAACGCCTCTTTTCCAGAGATGCAAAGAGGATGGCATTTTGCCCTCGAACCTCTCCCAATGGCGCTCCAGTGGACTTCCCATCGAAACAAAAGAGTTTAACCGTCTCGATATGGTCACCCTCCTGCGATTGGCGAGGGTCATTAATTTTATTAAAGGCAAGATGGATCGTGGAGAGTTGGAGGTGGGAATCACCTGGGAAGCGTTGTTTCAGGGACTAAAAGATAAGGCTACCTCTAAAAATGTCATTCCGGCGAAAGCCGGAATCCAGAAACGCTTGAAATCACTGGACTCCCGCTTTCGCGGGAGTGACGAATATGGAATTATTAGAGCTTCCCATAAGGTTAAGGCTGAGGATGGTGTTATTTTATGGCCAGATATACTGTTGATGCTTTTGAAGGAGAGGTCGTTTTTCAGCCTGAGAAAAGTTTCCCGGAATGGATTTTCAATGGTACAAGAGAAGACCTCGAAGAGAGTATTAGATTATTTTTTAAAGAGCGCCCTGGAAAAACCAATCTTAAAGAGTCGGAATGATTGAAAAGGCATATGGGGCGTTATAGGATGGGTTCAGAAGGAGAATCACAAGATGAAGGCAATGGCGCTTAGAGAGACTTCATCAATTGAAAAGAAGCCCTTAAGAATGGAGGACCTGCCTGATCCTGTTCCCGGTCCCGGAGAGATTTTAGTCAAGGTCTCTGTCTGCGGGGTTTGTCACACGGAACTGGATGAGATTGAGGGAAGGCTTCAGTCCAGACTTCCTGTTGTCTTGGGTCATCAGGTGGTTGGAAAGGTGGCAGCCCTGGGTTCAGGGGTCAAAAGATTCCAATTAGGAGATCGGGTGGGCATTGCGTGGATCTACTCGGCCTGCGGAAGATGCCATTTCTGTCAGGGAGGGAATGAAAACCTGTGCTCGGACTTCAAAGGCACGGGATGCCATGCAAATGGGGGCTATGCCCAATACACAGTGGTTTCAGAAGACTATGCCTATTTAATCCCTCAAATATTTTCTGACTCTCAGGCCGCTCCGCTCTTATGCGCCGGCGCCATCGGATACCGGGATTTGATGCTCTCAGGCATTAAAAAGGGTCAAACCTTAGGGCTTTTTGGATTCGGGGCCTCCGCTCATATCGTCATTCAGGCGGCAAAATATTTGGGGTGTGAGGTTTTCGTTTTTACAAGAAGTGAAGAACATCGGGATTTGGCAAGAAAGTTAGGAGCTTCCTGGACAGGCGCTCCGGAAGATCAACCCCCAGGGAAGCTCAATTGTGCTATTGATTTTACTCCCGTTGGAGAAACGGTGGCCAATGCTCTGAGCGTTTTAGAAAAGGGAGGCAGGTTGATATTGGCAGTGATTCGAAAAAAAAATTCCATTCCACCTCTGGACTATGCCCGGCACCTCTGGGATGAAAAAGAGATTAAGAGCGTGGCCAACATCACCAGGAAAGATGCCGAGGATTTCCTCTCACTGGCCGCTGAAATTCCCATTATTCCGGAAGTTGAAGAATTTCAATTGGCGGATGCAAATCAGGCCCTTCTCCTTTTAAAACAGGGAAAGATTCAAGGATCGGGAGTGTTAAGAGTTGCTGATTAATTCATCAGGACCAGAGGGCACCCACGAATGATGGAAATGATGACTACAAAGGAATTTCACGAAAAGTGACGAATGGTTTCCCATTCGTGTCATTCGCTGTCATTCGTGCCATTTGTTTATATTTTCTATACAAATTTTAAAAAAGGGATGGGGATGACCTCAATCTATCTTAAGGCTTTAAGCGAGGGAGAACAAAGGTTGACTTTTAAACAGTTAAGATGATTCTGATCTCAAAAATTCTTCGACCTTTGCCTTAATTTCATCCCTCACTCTTCGAAACACCGCCAACCTTTCTTCAATCGTTCCAATGGCGGCGGCAGGGTCTTCAAAGGACCAGGCGACCCGTTTCCCCTGACCGGGAAAATTTGGGCAGGCCATGGCCGCATGGTCGCAGAGGGTGATGATATAATCGAACTCTTCGTTGAGAAATTCATCCGTAGATTTGGAGGTCTGTCCGGAGATATCGATTCCGATCTCCTCCATGGCGCGAAAAGCCAGAGGATGAACATAGGATGGGAAAATGCCTGCGCTCCGAACTTTCCAACCGTCTTGACCGAGAAACCTCATCAACCCCTCTGCCATCTGGCTCCGTGCGGAATTGCCGGTACAGAGAAAGAGAACCTTGTTCATTTTTTGATTCATAATGATGGTTTCGTAAAAGGTTGTCATTCCCGTGGAAACGGGAATCCAGATGGAAAAGACTGGATTCCGGATCAGGTCCGGAATGACAAAATTGTAAAGTTATTACTTGGCCTTTTTTCTGATGGAGGCCGAAGGATATGAGGCTTCAATCGTGCTCTTCATTCCTCCCCGAACATTGAATTCACCGGTCACCTTCGCCCAAACCGGTTTGGAAGCGCTCACAAAATCCCTGAGGATTCGATTGACCGCATTTTCGTAGAAGATTCCCAGGTTTCGGTAAGCGAGGATATATTCCTTTAAAGATTTTAATTCCACACACCACTTATCCGGAATATATCGGATAGTAATCGTTCCAAAATCGGGAAGCCCTGATTTCGGGCAGACCGAGGTGTATTCCGGGATGGAGATGGTGATCTCGTAATTCTTATATTGATTCTCGAAACACTCAATCCTGGGAAGGGGAGCATCCAACCCTGCCCGGGCATGTTGATCCGTATATTCCGCCATGATTTATCCCTCTGGATTGCATCATAATTCAAAACATTTGAATAATCAATATTTGATAAACCCGCAAAAAGTCGTCACTCCGGTGAAAACCGGAGTCCAGGAAATTTTTTACTGATTGAAAACACTGGATTTCGGCTGGAGTTTACCTTGTACTTGGTACGGGGCCAGAATGACAAAACCAGGACACAGAAGCCTTTTTACGAGATCATCATATTCAATGGTAAGATGCTTTTCATGGGAGTGTGGGTTATAAATAACTATGTTGATCCAGGAGGAATGTGATGGAAGAACCCAAAAGAGTTTCTCCAGATGAAGTTCATAAAAAAGTGAAGGAGGGGAAAGCCCTTCTCGTCTGTGCCTACGAAGATGAGGAGAAGTTTAAGAAGGTGAGGTTAGAAGGGGCGATCTCACACGGGGAGTTTAAATTGAGAGATCCATCCATTACTAAGAATCAGGAAATAATCTTCTACTGTGCCTGAACCAAAGAGGCCAGCGCTGCCCGTGAGGCAGTAAAGTATATAGACATGGGATATAAAAATGTGAAGTGCCTTGCTGGCGGTGTTGAAGCCTGGAAACAAGCCGGCTACCCAACTTACTAATGAAGCCATAATTAAGAAGAAAATACTGCTTCGGCAAATGCCCATCCCCTTCCTAACCTCCCCCTTGAAGGGGGAGGAACAAAAAGATTTCCCTCCCCTTCAGGGGGAGGGGAAGGGTGGGGGTGGGGTTAATCAGACGTCTATTCAATTATGGACTGATTAATAAATCTCTGTAATCATTTTTGGGAATCCCTGCCTGCGGCAGGCAGGTGAGTAATCAAGCGAGCATCGCTATGAATAAAGTGATCATTGAGAGACTGCCTGACACAAGAGAAATTCCTGGAGCAAAGAGGTGGGAAGAGGAAAGAGGGGAGTTCGTACAGATTGCCTATCAGGAGACAATGCATCATATAGCCGCTTTTCAGATCAGAAAAGGGTTTTCAAGGGGCAACCATTACCATGAAAAGAAGGAAGAAATCTTTTATGTCTTTCAAGGAAAGATAAAAGCCTTATTTCTTGATATGGATACGCTTCAAAAGGAAGAAACGATCCTTGGAAAAGGGGATAAGATTAGAGTGAAGCCCCGCTGCGGCCATCTCTTCCAGGGTTTGGAAGACACACTGGTCATCGAATACAGTCCTCAGGTCTACGATAAAGGGGATGCCTATGAAATCAACTTAAGCTCAAATGTGAAGCTGTCCCTCATTTAAAAAATATTGGCTATTTGAAAAGGTGAGAGATAAAATAATAGAGAAAACGGGATATAAGGAGATAAGGAAATATGGTGGCAGAGCCTAAACGCATCACTCCAGAAGAAGTTCATCAGAGGTTAAAAGCAGGAGAGGCGTTGCTTGTCTGCGCCTACGAAGACGAGGCGGAATTTAAGATGATGCCGCTCCAGGGCGCCATTTCTTTCAATGAGTTCAAATCCAGGCTTTCCTCCCTTGCAAAAGGTCAGGAGATTGTCTTCAACTGAGGCTGACCCCATGAAAAGACGGCTGCCGGTCAGGCGGCCAAATTCATAGAGATGGGTTATAAAAACAGTAAATGCCTTTCGGGGGGTGTCGAATCTTGGAAAAAACCAGGCTACTCACTCGTCGAGGGTGTTTAAATCGGAAAGGCAGACTATCATTTAATAACCTTAATGCAAAGGGAGAAATCTATGGCTTTAGAAAAGATGGGAAGAAGAAAATTCATGAAGAGCCTGTCATCGGCTTTTTTGGGGGTTGTGGGGAGTCATTTATGGAGGGGTTTTCCATCTGCCCATGCGGAAAAGAAACCGAATCTTGAATATCGAACCCTTGGCAAGACCGGATTAAAGGTGACGGCTGTGAGCATGGGCGTGATGAATTGTAGCGACCCGTCAGTGCTGCTTCGAGCTTTTGACCTTGGGATCAATTTCTACGATACCGCAGACTGCTACATGGGAGGACGAAATGAGGAGATGGTGGGAAAAGTCTTCGAAGGGAAACGCCAACAGGTCCTCCTTCAGACAAAAGTTCATGACAGCGATGAAAAGAAGATGAGGGCCTCTGTGGAGAGAAGCCTTCGCAGGCTTCGGACCGACTATATCGACGTTCTCATCTGGCATAGTCTTCATTCGACGAAAGAAGTATCGGACCCGAGACTTTTCGAATTCATGACGAAGATGAAAAAGGAAGGAAAAGCGCGGTTCACCGGGTTTTCCTCTCACAGCTCCATGGCTTCCCTTTTACAAGAGGCGTCGAAATCGAACACTCATGATGTGGCGCTCGTCTCCTACAATTTTACCCATTCAAAGAATTTGAAGGAGGCGGTCGCTCTTGCCGCCAGGTCGGGAATAGGGATTGTGGCCATGAAGACCCAGGTAGGGGGATATAAGAAAGAGAAGATGGGAGGCCTCAACCCGCACCAGGCAGCCCTCAAATTCGCGCTGATGGATCAGAACATATCCTGCGCTGTGCCCGGAGTCACCACCATCGAAGAGATTGAGGAGTGTGCCGCTGTCATGCGAACGTTGCTGACGGAGCAGAACATCGATGAATTGAAGAAATATCATGGCTTCCTTCAGGGAAGGATCTGTACGTTTTGCGGGGGATGCAGTGGAGAATGTCCTCACGGGGTTTCCCATCAGGAACTGTTAAGGGTCGTCATGTATCGCGAGGGTTATGAAAAGGATCAACTCATCCAGGAGGCTTTAGAGGAAAGAACGTCAGCACAAAATATTGAGATCTGCTCGGATTGTTCCTCCTGCTCTGTGGTTTGCAGAAGAGGGATTAATATAAAGGCGCAGATGAAGTTAGTACAGGGATTACTAAGGTTTTCATAATTGAATTGAAACAGACATCGGAAAATCTCCCCTGGCCCCTCCCGTGGTCGGGTCTATTCGACTTTGCCAAAAAGGGGTAATTCCTCCATTAGGCAAAGGGAGGGTAGGAGGGATTTTTTAATCGATGTATTTACAACATGATCCACATGAAAACGACCGTCTTTTTTCTTTTTTTATTTTTATTGACCTGGAGCAGCCTGTCTGAAGGAGCGACTTCACTCCAGTCTTTCGTTCCACAAAAAGATCTGCCGGAGGGATGGATTTTGGTCGATGGCCCCCGGGTCTACACCAAGAAGACGCTCTTTGAGCGGATCAACGGCCAGGCAGAGCTCTTTTTCAAGTACGGTTTTCAGAAGTCTGTTTTCGCCCTTTATCAGAACCGAAAGGATAAAGAGAATCAGATCGAACTGGACATTTATGATATGGGAAGCGCGCTTCATGCCTTTGGAATATTCTCAAGATTTAGAAATGGCGATCGCCCGGGCAGGGCAGAGCCGGACTCCTATTTTGAGGACCAGTCGGGTTTTTTTTATAAAGGAAAATATTTTGTCATGCTCTTCGGCACGGAATCAAATCCGGACCTTTTGAGAGATTGGTCTCTGCTCATTTCCAAAAAGATCCCCGATCGCTCGCCGCCCCCAAGGGAGATCGGTTTTTTTTCAAAGGAAGGCCTCAAACCGGGTTCTATCCAATATTTCCCGGAGGGGTTATTGGGGCGCAAATTTTTGGGCAGAGGGTTCCAGGGAACGTATACAGATAAGGTTGAGGGTAAGGTTAAGGATAAAAATAAAGCGAAAACTGAAGATAAAGAATTTAAACTCTTCATAGCTGTTTTTAAGAATTCTCAGGAAGCGATAAACGCTTTAAAACATTTCAGGGACGACCTTGCCAGGAAAGGAAAAGTTTATCAATCCGAATCAAACACGTTAAGAGGGAAAGATGATGATCGGGGAGAGGTCCTTGTGGCTCAAAGGGGGGCCTATCTTCTGGGAGCGATTGGGTTCGGGAAAGAAGAAGCCAAAATTCGTATGGACGAATTCATGAAGAACGTTAAATAATGAATAATGACTTTAGCATCTATCCCTTCCCCTCATCTCCCGATCGCCTCGTCTCCCCATCCTGCTTTTCTATCGGGAGTTTAATTCGAAAGGTTGACCCTCTCCCCACCTCGCTCTCCACTTCGATTTCGCCCCCATGGCTTTGAACGATTACATAGCTGATGGCCAACCCCAATCCGGTCCCCTTTCCCGTCTCCTTCGTTGTAAAAAAAGGCGTAAAGAGTCTATCGAGGTGTTCTTTGGGAATGCCACACCCGGTATCCGCAAAAGAGATCTCGGCAATGCCATGATGGAAATCTGTTTTGATGGTCAGGGTGCCGTCATTTTCCCCAATTGCATCGGCGGCATTGATAATGATATTCATAAAAACCTGTTGGATTTGATCTCCATCGACGAAGAGCATCGGCATACCAGCCTTACATTCCTTCACCATCTTTATATTCTGGAAGCGGGCCTGATTTTTGACAAGGGTGAGCGTTCGATAGATGAGCAAATGAATATCGGACTCTTTCTTGTAAGGTTTCCTCTGACGGGCGAAGTCCAAAAGCCCCTTCACGATATTTCGGCACCGGGTCGTCTGCTGGACGATGTTCTCCAAATCTCTTTTCCAGGGATGGTTTTCATCCGTTTTCTTCAGCATCAAAGAACTGAAGGTCAAAACACCGGTCAGGGGGTTATTGATCTCATGGGCTACTCCTGCGGCCAGTTCTCCAAGGGCGGCCATCTTGCCGGCCCGGATGAGTTGATCCTGAACCTGCTGAAGCTCCCGGTTGCGTTCCTGAACGCGTTGTTCCAGGGTTTGCGTCCATTCTGCGATGGCATCCCGAGACCACTTCAGCTCCGAGATCATATTGTTGAACGACATGGTAAGTTCGCCCAATTCATCGTGTGACTTGATGCGGACGCTTTGATCGAGATCGCCATGGGCCGCCGTCTTTGTAGCGGCGAGAAGCTTATTGATGGGCCGGTTGACAAAACGGGTGAGGAGCAAACTCGAAAAGAAGCTGAGGACCACAACGCTGATGATGCCCGAAAGTATCATCCGATTATAGAGTTGGAGTTTTTCCTTGTCAAATTCCTCAAGAGTGATCATCGTATCCAGAACTCCCAGGACATTGATGTTTTTCGGGTGACAAGAGAAGCAGGAGGGTTCATTGTAGATGGGATTGATGAGACCGAGAAGCCTCTGTTTTTCTGTTTGATAGACCCGGGTCTTGCTGTCCGATGGAAGAAGCACCTTGGCTTCGTCTTCTCTGTGGCATCCATAACAAGCCTCGGCCTTCATATCCACGACCGTTCCCACTTTCGTCCGATCCGAAGAGACGGTAATTTCCCCGGCCTTGTTGAATATCCGGACCTCTACAATTCCCCTTTGCTGGGCCACGTCGTCGATGATACGCTGGTACTCGTCTCTGCGGTCTTTGATCATCGCATAACGGATGCTCAGCCGGATGGTTTCGCTGAGGTTGAAGGCTTCCTCCTCGGTTTTTTCGATCATCTGCTGAGACAGGGATTTAATGTTGAGATAGAGAAAAATCCCTTCAATGACCACCACGACGATGATCACACTGAGAATGATTTTACTCTTAAGGCTTCGGAAGCGTATCATTCCCATCCTCTTAGCTGGTAATATTCCTTCAGCATGACTTCCAGCTCTCCGGGCTGAATGGTTTTTCCTGTCCCCTGAAGGACTTCCCGGAAAAACCGGCGGGGGAGTTTATCATCTTTCTTCGTCATTCCTTCTTGCCGGTTGAAATTCCTGGCCAAATTAATAATCCCGGAGGCGATGGCTTTCAGACCTTTCTTTTTCAAGGAAAGGCCGCAGGTCGCGCGAAGGATCTCCTCAAGGTCGGCCCAGGTGATGAGGTCCCGATAAAACCGGCAAAGGATGAGCGCGTCAAAAAGGGTCATCTTGTCTTCGTAATCGATGAAGAGACGGGCTTTCCCACTGATCTGGTCAGGATCGATCTGTCCCGAAAGTTCTGATTTATAGAAGGTGGCTCTCAGGTGGCAGGCTCCCCGGTCCGAAGTGGCATAAGCCAGCCCCATTCCCTTCAATACCCTCGGGTCAAAGCCCGCAGGCTCCAGTCCCTTCACATGGATCGCCTCATTCTCCATTCCCCAGACGGATGCGGCATGGCGAACCCCTTCCGATAGAATCCTTCCCACGCCTCTTTGGCAGGAAATCTTTTTTAAAATCTCAGCGATTGCATCGGCATCCCCGTAACGGAGTTTGTCCCTTATCTTCCCTTTCAGGGAAGCCTCAATGGCAAAAGCGGCCAGGTTTCCTGCTGTGATCGTATCAATGCCCATGCGATCGCAGAGGTCGTTGAGGTAGATGATCTCTTCAATGGATTTGACCATGCAGAGTCCCCCGAAGGCATAGATGGTCTCATATTCAGGACCCATGATACGAAGGCCCCGATGTCTTCCCTTCTTGACTTTAGTGATCTTTCCGCAGGCCATAAAGCAGTGAGGGCAGGCTGAGGGAGTGACTTCGCAGCGTTCCATCAGGCTTTCCGCACTGATCCCTTCCCATCCCTCGAGGGTTCCTTTCGACCAGTATTGGGTGGGAAAGGCCCCGATCGTATTCATGATGGAAACAAGCATGGGAGTCCCATACTTTTTGTAGATGTGGACGGTCGGATTGTCTTTGACACGATCTTTAAAATCCTTGGCCAACTTTTTCAGCGATGAAAGGTCGGCCACCTCTCTTCGCTTCTTGCCGTGGAAAACGATTCCCTTTAACTTCTTCGACCCCATGACAGCGCCGATTCCCGCCCTTCCGAGGGAACGCCAGCGCTCGATTTCGATCACGGCAAATTTGACAAGGTTTTCTCCTGCAGGGCCAATGACCAGCGCCCCGGCCTCCTTCTTCCCAATCTTTTTAAGAATGGCCTCTTCTGACTCGTAAGTGTCTTTTCCCCAGAGAGAAGAAGCGGAATGAAAGAGGACCCCTTCATCACTGATCTCAAGAAAGATAGGACGCTCCGATTTCCCCTGAATGATGATGGCATCATAACCCGTTCGGCTGAAAGAGTGAGTGATTTTCCCTCCGGAATAAGACTCCGAATAGATCCCTGTCTGAGGCGATTTGGTGAAGACGGCAAAACGGCTGGAGCCATAAAAAGGAGCATCCGCCAGCGGACCCAGAGTGAAGATCAGATGATTTTCCGGTGAAAGAGGGTCTACATGGGGCGGATTTTCTTTAAGGAGGAGATAAGAGCCCAACCCCTTTCCGCCCAGATAGGAACGAAGAATCGAATCAGGAATGGGTTCGACCGTCGTCTTTTTCTTCGACAGATCGATTCGGAGCAGTCGATTAAAGAAGCCTTTCATCCCCTTCATCTTAAAAGAAATGGAGGATTCAAATCAAGGGTTTCCCCCCCCACATTAATCTTCTGTCCCCCTCCGGGGGGAAATATATCCCCTCAGTTATGAAAGAGAATTTTATAATATATGTGGCGTCCTCATTTATTGAGGGCGGAGTCCGTCCCGAGTAAATCAGGACGCTACCGAGAAGGAGTCCGTCCCGAGTAAATCAGGACGCTACCGAGAAGATACAGGGAAATATAAATTTTTAAATATGAATTTTCACTTGACACTATGCTTTTATTAGCATATCGTAAATCGACTTTTTTTAAAAAGGAGACCTGCGATGGAAATCAAAGCGAAGTTCTGGATCGAAAATAGAGGAGAAGTTGTTCTCGGAGGCGGCAAAACGGCCTTGCTTCTTGCGGTCGATCGGCTGGGCTCCATTCAACGGGCGGCCGACGAATTTGGGATGTCCTATCGGCATGCGTGGGGTGTCATTCAGAAGATAGAACAACGGGCTGGATTTAAAATCGTTGAAACAAAATTGGGTGGCAAAGAAGGCGGAGGAGCCCAGTTGCCCCCCAAAGCGAAGGCCTTTGTTAAGAGAGCGGATTCCCTTTTCAAGGAACTGCAGGCGATTGCGGAGAAGAGGGTTAAACAAAAATTTCAGAAAAGGTCGTTTTAAAAATTTTATCCTAAGAAATGATACAAGTCACAGATCACAAACACGAATGACGGGGTTTATATGCGACTCTGGGGCAATGATTACAACAAGATGGAACTCGCCGGGGCCTTTGGTGACCTGGGGACTCTAATCCCGTTTGTTGTGGGATACATCACTCTTAATAAGATGGATCCGGCAGGCATTCTCGTCGCCTTCGGGCTCTTCAAGATCTTTGTGGGGCTTTATTTTAAAACGCCTATTCCCGTTCAACCAATGAAGGCCATCGGCGGAATGGCCATTGCCCGGTCCGGAAGCATCACTCCCGGAATGATCTGGGGTTCAGGAATATTTACGGGCCTCTTCTGGCTACTGATGGGACTGACAGGCGCCATTACCTGGATTGAAAAGATCACCACAAAACCGGTGGTGCGGGGGATCATGTTGGGATTGGGTCTGAGTTTTGTTGTGGAGGGATTGGGGCTGATGAAGAATCAGCCCTTATTTGCTTTCGGGGGAGTGATGCTGACCCTCTTCCTTCTCAATAATCGTAGGCTCCCTGCCATGCTGGTTCTTTTAGGTTATGGAGCGATTTTGGTTTTAATCCAAAACCCCAATCTCATTGGAGAACTTTCTCACCTCTCCATTCGATTTCGAATGCCCGAATTGACCTTCGGAAAAATATCATGGAAAGAGCTTTTTTCTGGTTTCATCTTCTTGGGGCTTCCTCAGGCCCCTCTCACACTCGGAAATGCGATTATCGCAACGGTTGCAGAGAATAATTATCATTTCCCAGATCGAAAGGTGACAGTCAAAACCATTAGCATCGATCACGGTGTGATGAATCTAATCAGCACCTTCATGGGTGGGATTCCGATGTGTCATGGGGCAGGAGGCATGGCCGGCCATCTTCGTTTCGGAGCCAGAACAGGAGGGGCCTTAGTCATCCTGGGCGTGATGGTTCTTCTCATAGGACTTTTTTTGAGTGATGCTGTGGCTCTCCTCTTTCAGATTTTCCCTCGTCCGATTCTGGGCGTGATTCTCTTTTTTGCCGGAGTGGAACTGGCATTAGTCGTCCAAGATATCAAACTGAAGAAACATAACCTTTTTGTTCTCCTCGTCACTGCCGGCATTGCCATGTGGAACATGGGAGCAGCTTATTTAGCTGGGCTGATTCTTTACTACGGTCTCCAACGCCGCTGGTTTAAAGTCTAAAAAGGATTCCAAACAATTTAATTTCAGATATCCGGCTTGAGATTTTGGGTTTTTCAATCCGCAATCCCTGCCTGCGGCAGTCAGGCGAATTCCGAATCGAAATCAGCCCACTTTTTTATGGATGCCACCTGGTTTTTTAAGTGTGTCCCTTAGGCATTGATAAAATATTAGTAACGTAGAATTTAGGAGACCTGAGTAAGAGTAATTGCCCTCCAATATGGTATTTATGTTTCGTCGAAAACAAAATCCATAGAAGGAGGGCAATATGGGAGCAACCCCACAGGGAAAGGATAT
>Ga0207951_100252_pt1 | contig 32493 bp, 24 predicted proteins | sample Subbio12Aug_8Bad_FD_184830 | JGI IMG/M metagenome (GOLD analysis project Ga0207951, IMG submission 184830) | Serpentinite rock and fluid subsurface biosphere microbial communities from McLaughlin Reserve, California, USA - CR12Aug_8Bad (SPAdes) | ecosystem: Environmental > Terrestrial > Deep... | reverse complement strand
GAGTAAATCAGCCGGAATCGCCGGCTCCTTGCGTCGGGACATAGTGGGACTCCTTCCTACCCATTATGCCCGCCCACACACGGAAATCCTGACAGTCCCCGACGGAAACGAAAAATAGGACCGCAAATGCGTCCCGGAGTGGCAAGGTCTCTTCGGCAGCTCTGCGGCTAAGCTGGGTCTCGCCCAGGATCATGCCCGCGAAGAAGGCGCCGAGCGCGAAAGAAACGTCAAACACAAATGCAGCGCCACCGGCCACCCCCAGAGCGATCGCGAGCACGGCCAGCCGGAACAGTTCACGCGACCCTGTATGAACGACCCAATGGAGCGCCCAGGGAATTACTCGCCGCCCAACCAGCAGCATGAGGACGACAAAGCCGGCGACCTTCAGAAGCGTGCTAACGAAGGATGCAGCAATGTCGGTTACCGTGCCCTCGGCCTGGGTGGCCGCTGCAATTCCAGGAAGCAGAACCAGAGCGAGTACCATGGCCAGATCCTCAACAATCAGCCATCCGATGGCGATCCTGCCCCGCTCCGTCTGCACGAGACTGCGATTTTCCAGTGCGCGCAGCAGCACCACGGTGCTGGCAACGGACAATGCCAGGCCGAAGACGAATCCTGCAAGCAGACCCCACCCCAACAGCCAGGCAAGCCCCATTCCCATAGCCGTCGCTGTGCCGATCTGAACGATCGCTCCGGGCACTGCGATGCCCCTTACTGCCAGGAGATCGCGAAGCGAGAAGTGCAGGCCGACCCCGAACATCAGCAGGATGACCCCAATCTCCGCCAGTTCCGCGGCGAGTTCTGCATTGGCGACAAAACCTGGTGTGAACGGTCCAACGATCACACCGGCAACCAGATAGCCTGCGATTGGCGAGATTCGCAGACGTTGTGCCAGAGCACCCATCAGGAACGCAGCAGAGAGCGCGGCGACGATCGTCCAGATGAGAGGTGTGTGATGAGGCATCAGGCAGCGATTATGTCGGCTGGGGCACGAACTTCAACTTGCCGAGCTTGATGATCAACAACTGGTTTCTTGTTGGCCAGAATGATCCCTACGGCGACGACCCATGCGACCATGATTGCCAGGACGACGATCGTGGTTAACCGACGGTTTTGCTGCGGCGTCATACTCGTGTCTCTACAGGCCGGCTTGGATGCGTATCAAGCGATAGACAACGGCTGCGGCCGCATGCCGGCCAGTTAGAATAGGCCAGCGCTCGAGTGCGGGAACTGCACCCTGTTACACCTTCGGATCAGGTGGCGCGGCTTGCGACGCCAGCGTGGGGCATGACGATCAGATCACGCTTTGCGAGGTCCGCTCACAAGCTGCCCGTCGACGTGTCTTTATGGCCAAAATAGCGGGCGCAGTCCTGCCCGTCAGCATTTGGGCCGAAGCCGGTCTGGCTGTGACGTGACCCCCTGATTTCATCCAGCGGGGATTAGAGCCGGGCGGTTGTTGTTGCGCATGGGCGCCAGTGAAGCAATGGCCTGTGGAGCGGAGCCCGAAGGGCGCAGCGGAACAGGCCATTGCTTGTTCAGTTGGGCGGCGAACGCTGCCGGTGTCTCGTAGCCAAGGGCCGAGTGTGGCCGTTCCTGATTGTAGTCATCGACCCAGGCCGCGATCGCGGTGCGGGCATGGTCGAGGCTCATGAACAGGGTCTCGTTGAGCAGTTCGTCACGCATGCGCCCATTGAACGACTCTGCGTACCCGTTCTGCATCGGCCTGCCGGGTGTGATGTAATGCCAGTGGATCCCGGCCTCGCTGCACCAGGCCAGCACCGCATTGCAGGTCAGCTCGGTGCCATTGTCGCTGACGATCATGCCCGGCTTGCCCCGATGCCTGATCAACTCGATCAGCTCCCGAACCACACGTCGTCCCGAGATCGAGGTGTCCGGCACCGCAGCCAGGCACTCCCGCGTCACGTCGTCGACGATGTTCAGCACGCGGAACCGGCGCCCGGACGCCATCTGGTCATGCACGAAGTCCAGGCTCCAGCGCTGGTTGGGCAGCGCCAGAACCGGTGGCGCCGCCCTGGCACCCACAGCGCGCCGGCGGGATCGCCGCTTGCGCACCGTCAGCCCTTCCTCGGTGTAGAGCCGCTGGGTCTTCTTGCGGTTCACCAGCACCCCCTCCCGGCGCAGCAGAATGTGTAGCCGGCGATAGCCGAACCGGCGGCGCTCAGCCGCCAGCGCGCGCAGTCGTTCCCGCAGATCGGCATCATCCGGCCGCGTCGAGCGATAGCGCACGCTCTTGCGATCAGCCCCAACAACCCGGCACGCCCGCCGCTCGCTCATCCCAAGGCTTGCCTGAAGATGGGCGACCGCTTCCCGCATCGCGGCAGGCGCTACCATTTTTTTGACAGCAGATCCTTCAGCGCCGCGTTGTCGAGCATCGTGTCCGCTAGCAGCCGCTTCAGCTTATCCGTGCATGCTCATAAGAGAATTCTGGAGGTTCTCGTCAGCGCTTGAGCAAACACCCAGCACCAGCGCTTCCTCGCACCCTTCGCCGACGACATAGGCATGGCCCATGGACGAATCGAGGTAAATACCCTGCCCCTTTTCCAGCACGACCGGATCGTATAATTCGGAATGTACTTCGATGCGCCCCTCCACAACGTATACGAATTCTTCCCCCTGGTGGCGAACAAGGTCGCCGAATTCGTTGGCTGAACGAGCCCTGATACGCGTCAGGATTGGAATCATTCGCTTTCGGCGCAGGTCGGTGCAGAGATAATTGTAATCATAGTTGTCGGTCACGACACGAACAGCCTGTTCTAGCGAGCCGATGCTTCGCCGGCCCGTCACCTTCAGCGTGCTTTCCTCCGCACCCTCCGCAAAAAGATCCGACATCCGGATCTCCAGCTTGCGGCTCAGCTGCTGCAACCTGTCGTAGGTCAGCGTAAGGCGGTCGTGCTCGACCTTGGAGAGCGTCGAGATTGGGATGCCGCTTCGTTCGCTCATGTCCTTCAGTGTCCAGCCGTTGCGGGTCCGAATGCTGCGAAGGACGGTTCCCAAAGTCTGTTGTTTTGGTTGATTCGCCATCGGCCCCCACTCTGCGTTTGACAATTTTCCGATCAGGACCATTATGTCCGAAATGAGCCAGCTGGTATTCTGCCAGTTGGTAAGGCTTTGTTCGCTGCGCCGCAAGGCGCAGCTTGGACCTGCAGGGAATAGCTATCGATGCGGATGCTCGGACTCTTGATCGGATTCATGACCGCCCTCCTTTCGGTGCCCGGGGCGGCGCAGGACCCTGTACTGCCCGAAGCCGGAAAAGTTGCGGTAACGGCGCAAGCTGCGGCTTCCAATGGGGCAAAAGTTCCGGTGCCGATCGATGTGCAGGATCTTGAGGCATGGCTGGACGGCTTCATGCCTTACGCCCTGCAGCGCGGCCACATTCCCGGTGCAGTGGTCGTGGTGGTCCGTGGCGACGGCCCCTTGTTGGCCAAGGGCTATGGCTATGCCGACGTAGCGGCCCGAAAGCCGGTCGACCCGGATGCGACGATGTTCCGGCCGGGCTCGGTTTCGAAACTGGTGACCTGGACAGCCGTGATGCAGCAAGTGGAGGCTGGCAAGCTCGACCTCGACAACGACGTCAACGCCTATCTCGATTTCACGGTTCCGCCGTACGAGGGCAAGCCGATCACGCTTCGACAGATTATGACGCACACCGCCGGGTTCGAAGAATCCATCCGCTATCTGATTACCAGCAATCCCGACGCGCTGATGCCGCTGGGAGACTTGATGAAGCGGGCTTTGCCGGCCCAAGTGGCGGCACCGGGTAGCACGCCCGCTTATTCCAACTATGCGACTGCGCTTGCCGGCTACATAGTCCAGCGGGTGAGCGGGCTACCGCTGGAATCCTATTTCGAGGAGCGGATCTTCGAACCGATCGGGATGACGCGCTCGACCTTTCGGCAGCCACTGTCGGCTGAGATGAAGCCGCTGATGTCGAACGGCTACAAGTTCGGTCGCAGCAAGCCGCAGCCGTTCGAGATTGTGCTGCCTTGGCCGGCTGGGAGCCTGTCCTCGACAGGCTCCGACATGGGCAAGTTCATGATCGCCCACCTGAACGATGGGGCAGGGCTGCTGAAGCCCGAGACGGCACGGATGATGCACGACTTCCGGGCGCCGGGGGTTGGCCCGCTTAACAGCATGGCGCTCGGTTTCTATGAGCAATGGGTGAACGGCCATCGGGCCATTGGCCACGGAGGCGATACGACCCTGTTCCACAGCTATCTCTGGCTGTTCCCTGATGCGGATGTGGGGCTCTACATCTCGGTAAATAGCGGCGGGAAGGAGGGAGCTTCGGGCGCGATCCGGAGCGCGCTGTTCCACGGCTTTGCGGACCGCTACCTGCCAGGCGAGCTTGCAACGACGCGGGTGCCGGACGCGGAGACGAAGGCGCATGCCGCGGTGCTGGCGGGCAATTACGTGAGCAGCCGCGGGGCGTTCACTAACTTCATGAGCCTGATCGGGCTGCTGGGGCAGGGGAAAGTGAGTGTCGACGAGGAAGGGCGACTTTCTTTCCCGGCGCTCGATGGGCTGTCGGCAGGACCGCGGAATTGGGTGGAGATCGCGCCCTTCGTCTGGCAGGATCTGAATACGGGCGAGCGGTTGGGGGCAGAGGTGAAGGACGGCCACGTGGTTCGGATGAGCATGGATGCCGTGTCGCCGTTCATGGTGTTTACTCCGGCACCGGCGACCGCCAATGCGGCGTGGCTCCTACCAGCTTTGGGCGTGGCCCTTGCGCTGGCGCTGGTCGCCGGCATTGCCTGGCCGGTAGGCGCCCTGATGCGCCGCAAGTTCGGGGCCAGCTTTCCCCTGACAGGCCCGGCTTTGACGGCTTGGCGGTTGTCGCGCCTGTTCGCCTGGCTGGCCGTGATTGCGGCAGGTGGCTGGGCGCTGTTGATCGCGCTTTTCTCGAAGGACATCGGGGCGATCGGCGGCCCGCTCGACTGGCTGATCCAGACCCTGCGTGTGCTGACCCCGCTCGCGAGTGTCGGCCTTGTGTTGACGGCCGGCTGGCACCTGCTGCTTTGCTTACGGGACCATCGGCGCTGGACGATGATTTTGGGCGCTGTGTTGCTGCTTTTGGCGGGGTTGGTGTTCGCTTGGGTCACGATCGTGAGCCACCTCTATGGCTTCGGAATGGTCTATTGATGCGGAACCTGAAGGTACGGCTTGCAGTCGAGCATTTCCCCTTTCGCCAGCCGTTCCGCATTTCTGGCCATGTGTTCACTGAGACGGTAGTGCTGCTGGCCGAAATCGGCGACGGCACCCATGTGGGGCGTGGCGAAGGGGCAGGCGTCTATTATCTGGGCGATGATGCCGACCACATGCTGCGGCAGGCGGAAAGCGTACAGGCGGCAATCGAGGCAGGGGCTGGCCGCATGGAGCTGCAGGAGCTGCTGCCGGCTGGCGGCGCCCGCAATGCGCTTGACTGTGCCTTCTGGGACCTGGAGGCGAAACAGGCAGGAAGGCCTGTCTGGCAGCTGGCAGGCCTTGAGGTGCCACGACCGCTGTTGTCGACCCTGACGCTGGGCGCCGATGCGCCGGAGCGGATGGCGGCGGCCTCGCTCGGCCTGGACCCGGCGGCGCCCTTAAAGGTGAAGCTGACGGGCGAGTTGAAGCTGGACATGGCACGCGTACGCGCGATCCGGGCGGCCCGCCCAGAGGCGTGGATCGGAGTGGACGCCAACCAGGGCTATGTGCGGGACACGCTGGAGATGCTGTTGCCGGTGCTGGTGGAGGCGAAGATCGCCCTGCTGGAGCAGCCGCTGCGGCGAGGTGACGAGGCGGCACTGGATGGGCTGGCGCGGCCGCTTCCCTTCGCGGCCGACGAAAGTGCGGTGACGCTTGCCGAGACGGAAGCGCTGGTGGGTCGGTTCGACGTGGTGAACATCAAGCTCGACAAGTGCGGCGGGCTGACCGAGGCGCTGGCGATCGCGCGCCGCGCTCGCAAGCTGGGACTTGAGGTAATGGTGGGGAACATGGCCGGGAGCAGCCTTGCAATGGCGCCCTCGTTCCTCGTTGGGCAACTGTGCGACGTGGTGGACCTGGACGGGCCGACCTTCCTGGCGAGCGACCGGGTGCCTAGGGTAACCTACTCCAAAGGGCACATCCATTGCCCCGAGGCTCTCTGGGGGTAAGGCGACGTCCTAATCAGGTTGACGTTTTCCGATTGGGACAATAGCGTTTCTAGATGGCCTGCTGGAGCAACAACTGCCCGGCAGCCGGGGAGTCAATGGCATGAATGCACCCTTCGAACGCACGATCGATGGGCTGGCCCTGCCGGAACCCTACTTGCTGTTCCTTGGTGATACGACCGAACCGGGGTTTGCGAAGACGGCGAGCGGCCTGGCCGACTGGGCGCCCGAGCGGTGCGTTGGCGAATACGGAATTCCAGGCTGCATCGTTTCTGTGGGATTGGCGCGGATGACGCCTGCTGAGGCGCGTGCGGCGGGGGCGCGCTCGCTGGTGATCGGCGTTGCGAACCAGGGCGGCATCATTGGGGCAGCGTGGATCGCTGCACTTATCGAGGCGCTGGAAGCAGGGCTCGACATCGTCAGCGGAATGCACGGCCGGCTGGAGGCCATCCCTGAACTGGTAGAAGCCGCGCATCGGAACGGACGGCGCCTGATCAACGTAAGGACGCCTCCGGCTGGAATTCCGGTTGGCACCGGCCGCAAGCGCAGCGGTAAACGGCTGCTGACGGTCGGCACCGACTGTGCGTTGGGCAAGAAGTACACCGCACTTGCGCTGCACCGGGCTTTTGCGGCGCGCGGGATCGAAGCCGACTTCCGGGCTTCCGGCCAGACAGGGATCATGATTGCCGGTAGGGGCATTCCAATGGACGCAGTAGTATCTGATTTCGGGGCGGGTGCGGCTGAGCTGCTGAGCCCCGACGCCGCACCCGATCATTGGGACCTGATCGAGGGACAGGGCTCGCTGTTCAATCCGGCCTACGCCGCTGTCTCGCTGGGGCTGCTCCATGGCAGCCAGCCCGATGTGTTCGTGGTGTGCCACGATCCGACACGGACGATGGTGCTGGGCCTCGAGGGTTATGCTCTGCCCAGCGTTGACGAGGTGATCGACCTCACCGTGCTGCTTGGGCGGCGTACCAATCCGAATATCCGTTGCGGCGGGATCAGCCTCAACACGTCGAGCCTGTCGGCTGCCGACGCGGAGATGCTGATGGCGGAAGTGCAGGCGCGGCTGAACCTGCCGGTGGCAGACCCCATCCGGGGCGGGCCTGCCTTCGACGCTCTGGTCGACTCCTGCCTAGGATGACGGGCCTGGCTCAGGCGGGCAGGCCCAGCTGGTTCCAGCGATTCCTCCTTCCGGGCTTTGCGATGAAGGGGGTGATCATCGGCGGCGGCTACGCCACCGGTCGTGAACTGGCGGAGTTTTTCGTGCCCGCCGGACCTTGGGGCGGTATCGCGGGCATGCTGCTGGCCATGCTGATCTGGAGCCTGGTAGCAGCCGTCACCTTTGCGCTCGCACACCTATGGCAGACCTCGGACTACCAGAGTTTCTTCAAGCGCCTGCTTGGTCCCGGCTGGCTGGTTTTCGAACTCGCCTACGTGCTGTTTGTTGTCCTGATCCTCGCCGTGTTCGGGGCTGCAGCCGGCGCGATCGGGCAGGCGACCTTCGGCTGGCCGGAACTTGCCGGTTCGCTGCTGCTTGCTGGATCCATCCTCGCAACAACGGCGTTTGGTCAGCAGGCTGTCGAGCAGCTGTTCAAATATGCGTCGATCCTGATCTACGCAGTCTATATCCTGTTCATCACCTTTGCGCTGACGAGCTTCGGAGGGCTGATCGGCGAGTCCTTCGCGCAGGCTCCGCCACCAATCATCGGCTGGGTGGCAGGGGGCGTGACTTACGCCGGCTACAACATTGTCGGCGCTGTGATTATCCTTCCCTTGCTGCGCCACTTGACGAGCCGCCGTGACGCCATTGCAGCTGGCGCCATCGCCGGGCCGCTGGCCATGCTGCCGGCGGTCCTGTTCTTTGTGGCCATGATGGCCTTCCATCCCGGCATCGGGGACGAGGCACTGCCATCCGATTTCCTGCTGCGGCAGATGGCGGTGCCGGGCTTTCATCTGCTATTCCAGCTGATGATCTTTGTCGCGCTGCTGGAAAGCGGCATCGGCGCCATTCATGCTATAAACGAGAGGATCGGCCATGCCCGGGTGGCACGCGGCCTTTCGCCGCCGGGAATCCGGGGGCGGCTGATGATCGGCTCCCTGATCCTTGCGGGTTGCATGTTCGTGGCCGCACGGGTCGGCCTCGTCGACTTGATCGCCAGCGGATACCGACTGCTCGCGGCCATTTTCCTTATGGTCTATGTCGCGCCTGTCCTGACCCTTGGTCTGGTTCGGCTGCTGCGATTCCCTGCCCCCGCGCCTTCGGAGACACACCCATGAAAGCTCGCGCATATGCCCTGTTCACCCTTCTGCTTTCGGCCGCGCCACTTTGGGCCGCGCCTCCGGCCGACCTTGACCAGGTTGTCGAACAGCTGCGCCAGTCCGTCGGCGCGACGGGAGTTTCGATCGCCATCGTCGAACAGGGCGAAACCACGCTCGCAAAGGGCTGGGGTGTACGAAAACTTGGAGAGCAGGCGCCGGTCGATGCGGACACCATTTTCCAGACCGGATCGACGGGCAAGGCCGTGACGGCAGCCGCACTGGCCATCCTGGTCGATGACGGGAAGATCGCATGGGACGACCCTGTGATCCAGCACATGCCCTGGTTCCGCATGTACGACCCGTGGGTGACGCGCGAGATCACCATCCGTGACCTGCTCGTCCACCGAAGCGGCCTGGGGCTCGGACAGGGAGACCTGATGTTCGTGCCCCGCACCAATCTGACCCGGCGGCAGACGGTCGAGCGGGTCGCCCATCTGAAGCCGCGCACCAGTTTCCGCTCGGCCTATGCCTATGACAATATTCTCTATGCCGTCGCCGGGCAGTTGATCGAGGAAGTGTCAGGGCAGCGCTGGGAGGACTTCGTGCGGGCGCGCGTGCTGCGTGCTGGCGGTATGACGACCGCAACGACCGACAGCCCCGAACGGTTCGAGGTGACCAATCGCAGCTGGCCACACGCGAGGCTGTCGGGGCCGCTGCGCGGGTTGGGCCCGCAGCAACTTCTGGATGAGCGGGACGAATTGGGCCGGAACGGGGCACCGGCAGGCGGCCTGACGTTCAGCGCCAACGACCAGGCAGCCTGGCTGAAGATCCAGCTGGCGAAGGGTGCGCTGCCCGGGGGCGGACGGCTGTTCAGCGAACGCCAATCTGCCGAGATGTGGAAGCCTGTGGTGATCATGCCGATCCCCCAGCTACCCGACGAGCTGAAACTCGCGAAGCCGTCCAACCAGGCTTATGCGCTGGGATGGCAGGTGCAGGATTACCGCGGCGCGCGCATCATCGGCCATGGAGGCGCCGTGTTCGGATCGATCGCGCGGGTGGTCCTGTTGCCCGACCGCGACGTCGGATTTGCGATCATGATGAACAGTGAAGACAGCGGGATGATGCTGGGCCTCACCTACAAGCTGATCGACCATTATCTGGGCCTGCCGGATCCCGGCTGGACGACGAAGTGGCAGGACTGGTACCAGGCCAGGCTGGAAGGCGGACGGCAGGCGCTGGAAAAGGCGCAGGCAAAGCCGGTGAAGGTCGGACCGTCCCTGCCGGCGGAGAGTTATGCCGGTCGCTACCGCGACCCCTGGTATGGCGATGTTGTGGTCACAGGCGGCGGCAAGGGCCTCGCCATCGACTTCACGTCCACCCCGAACATGCGTGGGCGACTTAAGCACTGGCAGTATGACAGCTTCGTCACCGAATTCGACGACAAGGGGCTGGAGCCTGCCTATGTCACCTTTCAGCTGGATGCGGACGGAAAGGTCCGCGGCGTGACCATGAAGGCGGTGAACCCGATCGTGGACTTCAGTTGGGACTATCAGGACCTTGACCTGCGACCGGTGGAGGAAGGCAAGTGACGCGGCTGGCCATTCTGCTCGCTGCGCTGCTGGGTGGCGCGGCGCAAGCGGTGCCTGATGAAACGCTGCATGCCCGGCTGTTGACGCTCGACACACACCTCGACACCCCGTTGCATTTTGCCCGGCCAGGTTGGGACTTCGGGGAGCGGCATTCGGTGGCCGATGATCTTGCCCAGCTGGACATTCCCCGGATGCTGGACGGGGCGCTGGATGGTGGGTTCTTCGTCATCTATACCGAACAGGGTCCTCTCGATGCCCGGGGCTACGCAGATGCCCTTGCCTTTGCGCGGGCACGCTCCGACCTCATCGACAGGACGATCGCGCGCTACCCCGACCGGATCGCGCCGGCGACGACAGCAGACGATGCCCGCAGGCTGAACGCAGCCGGCACGCTCATCGCCTTCAAGGCCATGGAGAACAGCTATCCCCTGGGCGAGGATCTTTCGCTGCTGGCCGAGTTTCACAAACGAGGTGTTCGGATGGCGGGCCCTGTGCATTCGAAAACCAACCAGTTTGCCGATTCCGCGACCGACACAGCACGCTGGGGCGGGCTGAGCCCGCTCGGCCGCGAATGGGTGAAGGAGATGAACCGGCTGGGAATCGTGATCGATGCGAGCCATTCCTCGGACGCCGCCTTCGACCAGTTTCTGGCCATCTCGGACAAGCCGATCCTGCTGTCGCACTCCAGCCTCAGGTCCGCGCATGATCATCCGCGCAATCTCGATGAAGGCCGCCTGAAGGCGCTTGCCGCGAAGGGTGGCGCGATGTGCGTGTCGACCGTCTTCCTGTCGGACATGAACATGAGCCCCGAGCGGGCCGAACTGTTCGGGCTATATGAACGGGCCGAGAGCCTGTCACCGGCTGAACAGGCGACGTTGGTGTCGCGGTGGCGCGCGCTGGATGCGCGCGAGCAGATGTGGGCTGCGGATTTCGAGACCTACATGGCGATGGTGCTGCGCGCGATCGAAGTTGCCGGCGTCGACCATATCTGTTTTGGCGCCGACTGGGACGGCGGCGGAGGCCTGAAGGGGATCGAGGATGTTTCCGCGCTTCCCAAGGTCACCCTGAGGCTGAAGGCGGTCGGCTATTCCGATGCCGACCTGGAGAAGATGTGGAGCGGCAATGTACTTCGCGTGCTCGAGGCCAATTCGGCCGCACGCTGACAGGTTCGCTGAATGGAAAGGGCCCGCCCGGCAGCTGCCGGGCGGGCCCTCAACTGTTTGGTGCGCAGGGCGTCAGAAGCGGACGCCGAGAGTCGCACCAAGGGTTCGCGGCCGGATGGTCGTTGCGTTGAGAAGCGTCACGCCCTGGCCTCCGATTTCCGCTGGAACGGCAAAGGGATAGCCCTCTGCGCTCACCACGCCGTAGCTGTTGGTAAGGTTACGCGCATAGACAGACACCGAGAACTGTCCGAAATCGATCCCGGCCCGGGCATCTAGCACAGCGTAACCATCGATCTCGACGCGGCGGTTGAAGGCCGTGCGATAAGCGGCGTTGAAGCCGGCAACCTGGTCTCCGAGCATACGCAGGCTGGTTCCGACATAGGCCGTGGTGCCGCTGGAAAGCTGCCAGTCATAGTCGGCCGATATGCTGGTCTGCCACTTGGGGGAGTAGGGTAGCTGGTCTCCGGCAAGACCGCCCGTCAGGTTCGCGCCGCCAGATGACGGCACCGTGTCGTCGACCAGCTTGGCGTCGGTGTAGGCCGCATTGACCATGACAGAGAGTCCGTCGATCGGCCGCATCGTGGCGGTTGCCTCGAATCCCTGGCTTTTGGCGCGCTGCCCGTTGCTGTTCACGCCCACCGGCCCGGCAGGGGTCTGGACCGTCGACAGGATCAGGATATCGTCCCAATCGAGATAGAAGGCGGAGGCATCGAGGCTGAACGTCCGGTTCGGCGTCTCGGTGCGGAAGCCGACTTCATAGCTGATGATGGTGTCGGCCGCGAATTCAGTCGGGAAGTCTGCCGGGGCGCCGGGTGGCAGGAAGTTCGGGCCGCCCGGGCGGTAGCCCTTGGCAACCCGAGCATAAATGGAAGTGCGATCGCTCAGCTCGAACCGGGGCGCTACAGACCAGGTGAAGACCCCTTCGGATGAGCTGCCGCTCTGGGGCGCGCCATTGCCCAGCTGGACCACCTCCTGGTCGCTGCTCTGGCTGTTGTGGCTGTAGCGACCGCCGACCGTGATGCCGAAGCGATCACCCAGATACAGGGTTCCGCTGCCGAAGAATGCATATTCCTCGTATTTCGCGGATATGTTTGCGGTGACGAAACGGTCGAACGTGAAGGGTCCGAAACTGCCGGCCGGCGGGATCAGCGCGCCACTCACGAGGCTGAACGGCTGGAACTCCTGGTCGAGAGTGCTTGTCTCGTCGGTGTAATAGCCGCCGACCTGCCATTCGAAGGTCTCACTATCAGGCGAGGACAGACGAAGTTCCTGCGTAAACTTCTCCAGCCTGATGTCGTTCCGGAAACGCAATCCTACTGTACCGGGCGCTGTCGGCGCGTAAATGAGATTGGCAAGCCCGCGCGCGGCATTGGTCGTGATGTCCGTGATCTGGCGAACATCCTGTTCAGCATAGCTCGTGACAGACGTGAGTGTCGCGAAGCCGATATCCCAGTCGACGGTGCCGCTGTAGAGACGGTAGTCGATGTCATTGTTCTCGGGTGTGCGCTCGTAGCGCAAGCGGTCGCCACCAGTCGGACCGCCGGTGATCGGGTTCACAGGCTTCAGCGTCAGCGGGTTCACCGTGAAGCTTGAAGGGCTATCGACCCGGATGTTCTGCAGTTGGGCTGCAAGGCGGATGGTCAGCGTCTCTGTAGGCTGGAACAGCAGCGATGCGCGACCTCCGTAGCTTGCATTGTCGTCTGCACCCTCTTCATTGCGGCCGATCACGTCCACATATCCAGGATTGGAGCGATAGTAACCGCTAACCCTGAATGCGACCTTGTCACCGAGGGGTGCGTTGACCATTGCCGACCCAAAATAGCCAAGATCACCGCCCTTCGTGTCTTCAAGGCCGGCCTGGGCCTTTGCCTCGAACGTTTCGAGATTGGGCAGGGCCGTGACATATTTCAGAACGCCGCCAAGCGCGTTGGAGCCATAGAGCGTGCCCTGTGGACCGCGGAGAACCTCGATGCGGGCGACATCGAACGTGTCGAAGTCGCCGGCCAGTACACCTCCGTTCGAGAAGCTGCCGCTCGAACCGAACGGCACATCATCGACATAGACAGCCACGGTCGAGCCGACGGAGCCGGTGTTCACGCCACGCAGGATCAGGCGGGATTCGCCTGGGTTCGTCTGTGTGACGGTCAAGCCTGGGACCATGCTGGCAAAATCAAGGAAGCTTGTGGCCTGCTGACGTTCGAGCACCGGACCGCCGATAACCGACAGCGATTGCGGCACTTCGGCAAGCGTCTGTTCCCGGCGCTGCGCGGTGACAATGATCTCCTCGCCGCTGCCGGACGTCTGGGCCCCGGCGGCATCCTGAGCAAGCGCAGGCGCGGCCGCGAAGTGGCAGACCGTGATTGCAGCGGTGCAAAGCAGTGTGGATGTCTTCATTTTTTTATCCCCCATCGACCTCTCATGGCGTGCAAATCGTGGAACACGTCTGATTAGAGAAATCAATCCCACATGGGATAGATTTCGCCAGTGTGGCTTCGCTGCCGCATATCGCCGGGTTGATCTGACCTCAGCGCACCGCGCGATAGACATACTCATGCTGGCTGTCCTTCACGGTCAGGGTGCGAACGCCGTCGATGGTGCCGATCAAGGCATCGAACCCGGCAATGCCAGCCCCAGCAGACACCAACGAGACGGTGCCGTCGCTGTTCGCACGGGTGGCGACCGGGCTTTCGATGAAGCCAGCGCGCAGCATCATCTGATCGCCTTTTGGTTCGAGGTGAACCTGGAAGCCTTCTGCGCTCTGGTAATGGCTTGCGAGGCCTCCAAGTACGGCGGGGTCCCCCGGCACCGTCAGCCGGGCCTTGCGCGTGGCAGCCTGGGCCTTCAGCCGGGCGGCCGCTGCGGTGATTTCTGCCGCCGCCTGAGGCTGGCCGTTGTAGACGACTTCCAGAAGTCTCCGCAGGAACGGCCCGAGCATCGCCGAACCCGGATCGGCGTTGGTGAGGATCACAGCGCCGATGCCGGCTTCCGGCAGGACATAGAAATTGCTGTGATAGCCCTGCAGGGTGCCGCCATGGGTGACGACCGGAACGCCCCAGGCCGTGCGCTCGAACAGGCCCATGCCGTACCAGGTGTCTTCGCCGACTGACACGCCGCGCTTGCGGCGTTCGGTGATGCTGGCTTCGCTTACCAGCCGCTTGCCATCGGGCATACGGCCCTTGCCCAGCTCCAGCTGGACATAGCGCGCCATGTCGGCTGCAGTCGAGAAGGCGCCGCCTGCGGGGCGATGCGGGAATACGGTCTCGTTGAAACTGTTCGAGACGCGCACAACCTCGCCATCAAGGGTCACACCGTGGGGCGGCGCCCAGTTTCCGGCCGTCCCGCGGCTGAAATCGAAGCCCGTGTCGCGCATGCCCAGCGGCATGAAGATCCGGTCGGCCATCGCCTTGTCGAAGGCAGCTCCCAGTTCCATGCCCGGAAAGCTGAGGGCACCGCCGAGATAACCGGCGGCCGATGCCATGAGGTTGTTGTACTGGAACAATTCTCCGAATTTGCTGGTGGGCTGGGTCTGGGCCAGCTGGGCGAAGGTGTCCGATGCAGGTGCGCCGCGCTCCGCCAGGATGAACGAGTAATCCTTGCGCGGCAGGCCCGTGCAGGCACAGACCAGATGGCGAACCAGTGTCGCGCGGGTGGTCTCGTCGTCACCCAGCCGGAAGCCGGGGTAGAGGTCGATCACCTGCTGGTCCCAATTCAGCTTTCCGTCGTCGGCCAGCACCGAAAGCAGCAGCGTTGCCATCCCCTTGGTGTTCGACGCGACCATGAACTTGGTGTCCGCATCGACCGGCTCGGGCTTCCCGAGCTCGCGCACGCCGACGCCTCCCTGCCAGACGACCTTGCCCTGATCCACGAAGGCAAGTCCCACGCCCGGCACGCCGAGTGCCTGCGCGGCTTCCGCAACGAAGTCGCGCATAAGCTGAACGCGCTCGGGCGTCAGGCGCTGGGCATTGCGGCCGGCGAAGGTCTCGCGCGTATAGCCGGCTGGCCGCAGGCTCTGCTGGAGCAGCGAGACGGCTGCCGACCGCTTAGCATAGGTCGCGACTGCACCGTCGATCAGTACGACGGTCCAGGCCTTGCCCTGGCGCTGGGCCACTGCGGCACGCACGGCGCGTTCGGCCGGCGGGGTTTCATAGGAGAAACCGACACGTTCGTCCCAGCCCTCTCCGGGGGCGGCCGGGGTTGCGAGCAGGGGCTTAGGCGCCGAGCCGGGACGCACGCGTGCCCATGCGCCCGAGACCGCCGATGCCGCGTCCGGAGCGCTACCCATCTCGATGATCGAGATGACGAGATCGCCTTCCGGGGCGGTGAAGCGGGTGAGCCCGTCGACGCCGGACTTCGCCCAGTCAGCGGGCTGGGTGAATTGCACACCGGGGGCCGTGGCGGCTGCGATGCCGCTCGAAGACAGGAGGGCAAGGCCCAGCAAAGTCGGGATCAGAATGCGGCGCATGGCTTTTATCTCCGAGAGGGGTCAGGGTGAAACCTGGTGATAGAGGATGTGCGGCTGGCTTCCGATCGAAAGCCGCCAGGCTCCCGTCGCGCCATGGATCTGCAGTCGATCGAACGGACCAGCTGGCCGGGTGCCGGTCACCTTCTCGTAGAGGCCCGGTCCGATGCGCTCCCAATGGCTGGGTTTTCCGTCGCTGGTTAAGGTGAGGGCGTTGTCCCCGGCGCGTGCGACGGAGAGGTCCTGGCCCGGCCGGGGCGGGACTGTGAAATCGCGGCGGTTCATCCGGAACGTGCCGGTCGGCACGTCTTCGCCCTGGGCTGCGGCGATACGGACGGCGGGGCGATCGGGAAACAGGCGCCCTACCAGGGCGTCGGCGAGTTCGGTGCGGCCGGCGTAGCTGCCATTGCCGCCGGTCATGGAAATGAAGATGCCCAGGCGGGCCTCCGGTGCCAGAATCAGGATTGAGTGGAAATCGCCAGTGTTCCCGCCGTGCCCGACGAGGCGCGGCCCTGCCGTGCGATACACGATGAAACCATGGGCCATGCCGGGCAGGTTCGGCGTGTTCGCCAGGGCGTCACTGGTAAGCAGCCGCACGGAGGACGGCTGCAAGATGCGCTGGCCGCCGATCCGCCCTTCTTCGAGCAGGGCGTTCATGAACCTTGCCATGTCGGGCCCGCTGCTGGTGGCAGAGCCTGCTGGCATGATCGCGCTGATCAATTCCGGCGGCTGGGCGACGAACCGGCCCTGTTCCAGTTCGTAGCCGAGCGCCATGCGCGGGGCCAGCGCCGGCGGCAGGGGCTCCCGGAATGTGGTGGAAGCCATGCCGAGCGGTGTGAAGATGTGACGCTCCACATAGTCGGCGAAGGGCTCACCCGATGCCTGGGCCACAATGGTGCCAGCAAGCGCGGCGCCATAGTTGGAGTAGGCGATTTCGGTGCCTGCGGGCCAATGCCGGTCGGGGACATGGCTCTTCATCCAGTCGGTGAAGGGCTCAAGCTTTGCCGGATCGCGGGTGATGATGCCGGGCACGTCGCTGAAGCCGGGGCTGTGGGACATGAGGTCCCGAACGCTGATCGGTTTGCCGTCGAACGGGGGAATCACGAAATCCAGATAGCTGTTGACGTCGGCGTCGAGGTCGACACGGCCACGCTCTACCTGCTGCATCAAGGCGACCCAGGTGATGAGCTTGGAGACCGAGCCCGGGCGGAACAGGGTCTGCTCCGCATCCACAGGGATCGCGCCGTCGACATCCGCCATGCCAAAGCCGCGGCTGAGAACGGTCTTGCCGCGGTGCACGACAGTGACGACAGCGCCAGCCACTTCGCGAGACGCAAGCTGCTGGGCCATGATGCCGTCGACAAATGGTCCGATCGTCTTCAGCCGTTCTTCGGTTGCGGCCCGCGACACAAGAGGCGGTTCGGCGGCCTGCGCGGTCACCGCCGAGGCGGCCGACAGGAGCAGCGTTGCGAGCCCGGCGGACCAGATTCCCATCATCCGCTCCAAATCTTTAGATTTGTCGAAGCATCTGAAATTTAATGAGAAAAACAGGCCGTTTTGGCCTGTGTAGGTATTGTGTAGAAAAATTTGCGGAACTGCCGTGCCGACACGACGGGAAATTCTGCTCTTTCCCCCGCAAACAGTCGCCCTGTCGGCTCGTGGCAGGCCAGCCCTCCGATTCGAGTTTTGCGCACTTGCTGCCACTGGCCGACTCCCAGGCAAATCGGCTATAGCGCGCGGCATTGATACCATAGATGAGACAACGGCAGGATCGGACAATGCGGGCGCGACGCAGACAGGACGAAGAGCGCATGAAGGCGCGGGCGCGCCGGATCATGGGGCTGTGGTCGCGCGGGTTGTCCGGCGTGGAGCATTCGCCTCGCGCGGTCGGGCGCAATGCGGCGACGCATTGCCGTCCTTGCTCCTGCCATTTGTGCAGCGGGCATAAGGACGTGCCGCCGAAGCGGGAGCGCGGTTTCGAAGATCGGGGTTGAAAAGCCCAATGCTACTTTCGCCCGCTCGCGGGCTTATCGGCGCGGCCTCAAAGGCCGCGCCGTCCGTTTAGGGGTGGGTCGGGCGGGATAAGGAATAGCCGCCGTCACGCATGACGGCGGCTCCGTAAAGGCCGGAGGGTTTCCCCTCCGGCGCGTACTGTCAGGCGGCTTCCTTCACTTGTTCCGCTTGTGGCTGCAAACCATGTAGATAGTCGGCGGCGCGCTGCGCGTGGGCGGCGGCGCTGAAAATGGCGCGCTTGTCTTCTTTGAGTACGGCGAGCCAATGCCCGAGATAGGCGGCGTGTTCGTCTCTAGGCTCGGGGCTCAAGGCCAGATCGGCGCAGAGAAAAGCCGCGCCAAGCTCGGCGACAAGTTCCTCCATTGCATAGCCGGAATCGCCCCAGCGCTTACGGCCAAAATCCCGCTCAAGGCGGTCTTTGCCTTTCGTCCAGTGGGTCATTTCATGCGCCAAAGTGGCGTAATAGGCTTCGGCATCGCGGAAGGCTTCAATAGGTGGCATCTGCACCTTGTCCTCTGCGGGGCTGAAATAGGCGCGGTTCCCGCCGTGGCGAATATTCGCGCCGGTCGCGGCAAAGAAAGCCTCGGCATGCGCGATGCGCTGCACGGTTTCGGCGGGACGCTCGGCCAGCGCGTAGAAATGTGCCGGAAGCCCTTCCACCTGCTCGACGTTGAAAACCGTATATCCCTTCATAAAAGGAATATCGCGCTCGTTCTCTTGCCCGTTCTCGTCGGTTTCGGTCTTGGTGATGGTGTTGGCGTAAACAACCAGATTGCCCTTTTCGCCTTTGCGGACGTGGCCGCCAAGTTCCTGCGCTTGTTTGAAGGTCATCCAGATGGGGGCGCTATATCCGCGCTCGCTGGCCGCTCCCCAAAGCATCAGGACATTGATTCCACGGTAGGGCTGACCGTTGGCGCGCAAAGGACGGGTAATCCTTCCTGCGGCATGCTCGGCGTTCCACGGCTTGAACCAAGGGCGGACGCCCTTTTCCAGCTCGGCCACGATGTGGGCGGTCACTCTCTCATAAACATCTTGTTTCATTGCCTTTTCTCCTTGGCTGATGGGTTGCGCATGCAACCGACTAGCCACGCGGCAATGAGCGGGGGTCTGCTGTCAGGACCGGAAAACGGAGGATGGTGCGGGCCGGAGCGCAGCGACTACACGGCCTCCGTTTTCCGCCCCATAGGGCTTGGTCTTGACAGCAAGGGGGCGGCACGCCCCAAAAACGAAACGGGCGGCACGCCCCCAACAAAAAGGCGGCCCACGGGCCGCCGGAAAAGCTGCGGTCGCATGACCGCATCCGCCGCTGCCCGGCAGGCAGCGCGCGCGGGATCGTCACCGCATGGCCGAGACGCCACCCTTCAGGGCTTGCGCGGAAACCGCGCTGGCGGCTCGGTGGCGGCGCATATGCGGACAAGCCATAGAGCCCAATCCGGCGATCAGCCGGACGCGCCAAAGGTCGCTATTGGACACCTTGATTTACCGGCCTTGGAGCCGATCATAGGGGGGCAAGCGGTGATGTGGTGCGGAGCGGCCGATGATTTTGGGTTGGATGGCGTGGGTTTCGGTGGCGTGATTGTTCAGGGTACGGTGTCCCGCGGTCCGGCTCAGGTCATCGCCATCTTGTGTTCCCAGTAGAGGAAGCGTTTGAAGTTGAAGGCGATGTTGGCGAGGCCGATTTTTGTCCTGGCTCGCTTGATCCCGATGGTGCGGATGAACAGGCACATCCGGTGCTTCTGGGTGGCAAAGACATGCTCGACGGCGGAGCGGATTTTGGAACGGGCGGCATTGGCCTTCTGACGCTGCGGCGGAAGCGGTTTGCCCGGTGCCCTGCGGAAGTGGACCTTCGACACGCGTCCGGCGCGCGCGATCTTCCTCTCGTTCTTCTGGCTGCGATAGGCGGTGTCCGCCCAGACCGAGCTTCCGGTGTTGGCCGGATCGAGAAGATCAGGCAGCTCGCGGCCATCGTAACGGGCCGCATCGCTCGCCTGCCATGTCCGGATAAAGCCATGCCGCTGGTCGATGCCGATATGCGATTTGTAGCCGAACATCGGTGTCGCAAGCGCCATCAGCAGCTTGCCGTCGGGCCCCTTCTTGCGGCGGCCGCGCTTCAGCGTCCAGCGCGCGTCGCGGTCCTTCTGCGACAGCCTGGCGGGCTTCTCCTTCCAGGCATCGGGAATGCCGCCGCCCTTGACGATAGCGCGCTCCTCATCGGTCATCCGCTGGCGCGGCGCCGCGATGATGCTGGCGTCCATGATCTGTCCGCCCATCGCCAGATACCCCAGCGACTTGAGGTGAGCATCGAACCGGGCAAAGAGCGCATCGACCGCATCAGCGCGGACCAGAGCCTCACGGAAGCGCCAGATCGTTGTCTCGTCGGGCGTGTTGTCGCCATCGTCGAGCCCGAGGAACCGACCAAAGCTGCGGCGATCGAGGATCTGGAACTCGGCCTGGGCGTCCGACAGGCCATAGAGTGTCTGCAACACCAGCACCTTGAACATCATCACCGCGTCCATCGGCGGGCGACCGCCTTTGCGGCCGTCAGACCGCTTCACGGCACCGTCCAACGCAGGGCGGAAAATCTCGAAGTCGATCAGCCCGCCCAACTTCTCCAGCGGATCACCCGCCGCCGAAAGCGCCGCGTACCGCGCATCGAGATCAAAAAAACCACGCTGCTCCGACATCATCGCCTCCATCGCGCTCCCGCACCATGGAATCAGAAACCGGCACAAAACACGAGGGGTAAATCAGGGTGTCCTATTTCCTCGTTTATTGTGATTAGAAGTTGTCAACTCGCCAGAGACGAACTCTCTGGGAGAGATACACTTGGTCAATCTGTCTTGTTGGCTTCAGTGAACATTACCTTACCGTCATGAGTGATCATACAGGTCTGGAAGCCGGTATTCTTCCTAACAGAGATGACCCACATCGTTGGCTGATTAATTTCGCTGCCCGAGTCAACATCTTGCGGTTTGACGTTATTTCTCGCAAATGCAACGCACTGATCCATCGAGGGGAACTCGCGACGGATATCGACTTTAAATCCGCCAGGAAGTTTTGCTCCAACGGACATAGGGTCTTTTGGCCCTTCATCGCATGCCGTCAATGCAAGGCACATAAATGCTGCGGTAAATAACTTTCGCAAATTTCCTCTCAAAAACTTAAATTTTTTTATTCTAGTCGTAAATCATTATTAGAATAACAACTTCCAAATCGTCTTTCAAAGATAATTTTCATGCCGAATATCGATGACGTACTAAAATCTACATTGCGAACTTCATATAACGTTTCGTTCCGCACCGAGTGCGCTAACGGAAACGTTGAGTACCCGCGCCGTCGGCGTCCAAGATGGCGACACGATTGCCGTGCTGACCGCTGACAAAGAAAGCTACCGTTTGCGGTTGACAGAAATCGACGCGCCGGAACTTGGCTAAACCTATGGCACACTTGCGAAGCAAGGTGCGAGTGTTGCGGGCTTTGGTCACTACCCGCCTCGGAGCGGGTTCCGCCATGGAAATGGCGGCGGAAACGTCGATAACAGGCGATAGCTAATCTGACGAGCCGGAGGGCGGTTTCCGGCAAGCTGGGCTCGCTGTCATGTGGCCATCCCACACAGTCCTTTTATCCTGCACCGTGGCATCCATCTTCCCCTGGGGCGCAAGCCCTATCGGGCTCTTCTCTCTGTTTCAGTCCTCCGGATGCGTCCCGGCAATCTTGCTGCCTTCTGATGGGGCATGAAAGGCCGTGATGGTTGCGGCCTCAGAGACAGGAGAAAGTCCCATGCGCCTCATCACCGCCGCCGAACTCGATCACCTGCCGGAATGCGTTCTGCACTCGAAATTCTTCCGCGTCAGCCAGGAACTGGCGCACAGCGAACCGGCCACCGCCGACCGCGTAAACGCTCTGGCTTCTCTCGAAAACATCAACCGCGCGATCATCAAGCGCCGCATCAAAGGGCCGGGGTTTTGACCCCCGCCCACTGGCATAAGAAAAGCCGCCAGCGACGAAACCCGCTGGCGGCTTTTTTGGAGAGAGGAACGCGCTGCGCTTATGCGGCCAATAGATGACCGTTCGCGACAAGCGTGTCCACATCGGGTAAAGATGTGTGACCGGACATGTTTGCGATGGGTGTCCAACCGTGACCGGTTCCGAGCCCGTCCAGATCGACATTAAGACGGAGGCCGGAATAACCGAACGTCTCGAATTTTACGAAGTCCGCAAGATTGTCGGTCAGGGGATCATAAGCACCTTCGAGAAGGTCCCGTATGTCGATCACGTCGTCCTGAGCAAGAGTGAAATCTGCGATTGTGTCAATCAAGCCATCGAGAGCCGTTGTGTCAAAATGAAAGGTGTCTGCTCCTGCGCCGCCGCTCAGATAGTCGCTACCAAAACCGCCGCTCAGGAAATCATCCCCGGCACCACCAACGAGGTTATCACTACCTGAGCCGCCGATCAGCGTATCATTGCCCGCACCGCCTTCAATGTAGTCGTTCCCGGAACCACCAACGATGGTATCGTCATATGCTGTGCCGAATGCCGTGGTGCTGCCGTTGGGAAGACGCATATGCAGCCCGCCAGTCAGGTCCCAGACCGTATTATCGTCGAAGATGATCTGCTCAACATGCCCGACAGTTGCGCCGCTGGTGCTGTTATAGCTGCCATTGGCAATAGCGATCTTGTCGGTTGCACCATATTGGATAACGAGCTGGGCGTATGTGCCGTAGAGCACGGTGTTCCACATATAGACATCACCCGTGGAGATGCCTTCTAGCCGTATCGTGTCCGTGCCTTCGCTGGCGTATTCATTGATGGTATCGAGACCATCTCCAGCCTTGAATATGTAGGTGTCGTTTCCTGTCCCGCCGGAAAGCTGATCGTCGCCGCTGTTGCCGATCAGTGTGTCATCTCCGGCATAGCCCCACAATTGCTCAGACCCACTGCCGCCCTTGATAACGTCGCCAAAAACACTGCCGAAAATGGCGGCGCTGCGACTGTCGATGTTCCACAGATTGAGACCTTCGCGTAAATCCCAGGTCGTGCCGTCGTCGAACATGATAAATTCGACATATTCCCCGACACGCGAAGCGCCGGAGCCGTCTTTGGACGCGCTGATCGTAAAGGAATCGTCGTCGGTGTAGCGCACAAAAAGACCGCCGTAGTTGTCCGTCCATAGACGGACATTCGCAGGGTCGATACCGCCGAGAAAAACAGCATCGGTCGTGGTGTTGATCGTCTCATAAATATTGAGGCCGAAGCTGTGCGGCGTATCTCCTGCGCGAAACACGTAAACGTCGTTGAAGCCGGAATCATTGAGCAGCCAGTAACCTGATGCAAACGGCGTGGTGAAACGAATCGCCAAATCTTCGCCAAAGTAACCACCAGACAGGCTATCCGTCCGAAGGTCATAAAAGGGATTCCCTAAGAGGTCTTTCATGCCCGACTGGGCCAAGAAATGTGTCGCCACCAGAGTAAAGGCCGAGTTCCAAGCCGCTTGCATCTGCGCGCCTGCAATGCCCGCCACGACCGATTCAGGATCGTTGCCGAAGTAGAAACCGTTCAACTTTTCAAGGAAGGAAATCATTCGAGCGTCGAGCGCCGTACCCCGGCTTTCCGGGTCCATCTCCGCCACGCCCGCCCATTCGTACATGATGTCCGTGAGGGTCTCCCTAAGATCGAAATTGGAAGCAAAAAGGTCGGAGGCTGATTTCGTTGCAAGCGCGGCCACCATGTCGAGCAAATCCTCATTCTCGCTCATGGCGATGTGCAGGCTTGCGACCGCGCCATATCCTCGCTGCATCGGCAAGTTCATAAGGTCGAAGCTTAACTCGTAATCTTGATCGTAGATGGTGTTCAACGTGCTGTACGAGAACCAGACATCCGCGATCAGCCTGCTCTGCCCATCCATGACAAAGCTGCTTTCTTGTTTAACGGTATTGCCGTTTACGACGTAATTGACGTTGGTATAACTCAGGTTGATGCTTGTAATGTCCAGGCTGGCGAGACTGTGCAGTTCGCCTTCCTGACTGATACCGTCCCCGTTGGCATCAACCCATACCAAGAGATCGCCAAACTGCGCATCGTCGCTGTCGATCACCCCGTCCTGATTGCTGTCGTAGGCGGCAAGTGTCTGGAAGCCGTTCGCGAGGCCGTTCTGCGGTTGATTGCCGAAAAGCTCGGAGTTGTTGTCGATCGTGCCGTTCTGGTCGAGGTCAATCGCCAGCAGGCCCATACCTGCGCCAACCCATCCCGACGCCTCCCGGAATCCGTTCGCGTCAATATCCCAATACACCGCGTCCGCGCTGTCCGGCGCGACGAGATTTAGCCCGTTTCCTTCAAGGTCGAGAACAAGGGGAGAGCCGGTGTTCACCGCGATGCCGAACAAATCAGCCACGTCCAGCATCAGGTGCCCCGCTACCGTGACGTTCTCCTGAACCAGCACACCAGCAGCGTCCATAAGGTCGGCGTAAAGTTCTCCAACGCCATCCCATAAATCGCTCGCTGCTTGCCCTGTAGCTTCGAGAAAATCGGATATCTTCTCTGCAATCGTCGCGCCGAGCGCGTCCATAAACTCTGTAAGAGACTGACCGAGCGCCTTCGCCTGTTGTATGGCTGCCGGAAGCTGGTCCCAGAAATCAGCCACCGCGAGACCCACGAGGGCTCCAACGCCCAACCCCGCCGCACCAACCCAGAAACCGGGGTTTATCGCCGCAATCAAAGCTGCGCTGATGGCTGAAGCAGAGGCGATTGTGGCATTTTTGAATGGCGCCAGGGCATCCGCCTCGTTTCCAGCCGAAACCTGAAATGCCGATTCGATGGTGTCCCACATTGAGGCTACCAGAACCGTTTTACCGAGGGCCGGAAGTATATCGGCGACGACCTTGCCGAAAGGAAGATGGGTCACTTCCGATAATACATTTGATGACAGAACGACTTTTCCGGTGGCCCGGTCTATATATTTGTTCATCGTCATGACCTCCTTGTAGCTCTCGGAGATTGTCATGCCGTTTTGCGTCCACGTCTTTGTGGTATTTACTAAAGCGACGCCAAAGTCCTTGCTCGCTGTACCAATTTTGTCTGATATATTCGCTCCCAAGCCAAGAAGGACGTTTTCTACGGCCTTATCAGGGTTTGCGTATATTGTATTGTCAAGGATGTGGGCCAAACCTGGTGTTTGAACATACTGCAAAACAGCGGAATCAACGTTGGCAGCAGAGAGATTGCTTATCAATGCATTCGTAAAGTCAGCACTAGAAGTATATTGCGACATTAGGCTGTGAATGCCAGCGTCTATGCCATCATAAGCCGACTGTACGGAAATTGTCATCTATTATCTCCTATTTTGTTTGTTCTTTCTGTATTTGTCAGTAATTGCGTCACGTTCAGCAATCATCTTTGAAAGATGATCTTTGAGGTCATCAAAATGAGAATGAGACTTTTCAAGAGTGAGGGCAGCAGCCACAAACAACCAAGATGTTCCCGCAAGGCAAAGAGCAAAAAAGGCTGTGGAAGCAAGCGTTAAAGGTGCGCTGTGATAGGCGTCAAAATATTGGTTAAAATACCTGGCTACAGCAAGAGGAAAATAGTGCCCCCCTAATGGGATCGCTGAAATCATATACAGAGCGATGGCGACGGGCATAAAAAAGCGCGCCTTATTCTGCTCTTCTAATATGGCGGGATGGGCAAGAAATGGAACGCGTTCGGTGCGCATATCAACAGACAGTCTGATACGAATGTAAAATATAGTTGTTATTAGTATCCACGGAAATATCGCAATATTACGGAGCGGTGTGGATAGAGCCATTGGATATTCATTTAATCCATTTGGCTCTACAACAAGGAATGTGCCAAATACGGCGTCTGCGACCACAATAGCGTAGAGCGCCATCATGAACTTGAAGGCAAAAATACTATGTTTGTATGATAAATATTCACTGTCACTTTCGATGCGCCATAGTTTAGCGCACATCTTGTTTATAGAGAATGGCCCCCATCCATCCTTTCGTTCCGCAAGAGGTTCAAGTGGAATCCACCGCTCAAGTGTCGGATATATCTTCTTCGCAGTCGAAGTACATAGACGAAAAATAATACTCATGCTTTTTCTTATTGATTCGTTGTTTGATTAAATCATCTCATCTTGGTCTATCGAACTCAATGAAAACTAAGTTGCGATAATAATTTTCGAGTGTCGTTCGAATACCAGCAATTAGACGGAGCTACGGCCCCTTCGGTTTATTGAAACGCCCGCGCAGCGGCGTAGATTTCGATACGGGAGTATGCGGCTTTGTCGGTTCGGGCAGTCGTGGTTTCGGCGCTGGTGGCGGTGTAGGTGCAGAAAGAAATTTCGACCGAAACATCATGCGCGAGAGCAGTGCGCGGAGGCCGCGTTTGCGGCGGTTTTTCGCGCTGCGTTTCTTTCTGGGATTGAGGAAGCGCGAGAGTACGCGGCGGAATGTAGGCATGAAGGTCGGCACCAGCTCGGGCGGATCGTCCGGCACGTCACCGTCCTTGTCCGTCGCGGTTCGGTTGGTGGTCGGCGGCAGAGCCGCGTCTTCCATTTGCAGGAAGCGCGATGCGGCGGCGGATTGCAGCGCCGCGATGTCGAAGAACCAGGCGAAAGCGCTTTCGGCGATGCTGCCGCTCTTATCCGTGGCAACCTTTTTCTTTTTGGTGCGGCCCGGTTCCGGTTGCAGGAAACGCGAGCCGCTTACTTTGTCCTTCCTGGCGGGCCGTCCGGCCCGCGCCCCTGCTGGCGCGCCTGTTCTTCCTGCATGCGGCGGTCTTCCGCGATCTGCTCCAGAAGCCGCGCGGCGCGCGCGGCGTCCTCCGCGTAGCGCTCACGCTCCCGCGCGAAGAGCGCCTGCTGTCCGCGGCTTTGCTGCGCATGGCGCTCTTTCAGCTCGTCAAGCTGCTCGGCCCTGTTTTGCGCCAGTAGCACTTCCATGTCGGCACGCTCACGCTCCTGCCGCGCGTACATCTGCCGCCATTCCTTCTTGCGCTCGGCCAGCTTCTCCGCGCCACGGCCCGGATTGAGGCGGTTTTGAAGCGCCTCGATAAAGCCCTCGATGCCGCTCCTGGCTTCGCGCTGCGCGCGTTTCAGCCGCTCGCGCTCTGCCGTGTGCTGGCGGTCGAGACCGGCCAGCTTCGGCGCGTCGTCGAGTTTCAGGACGTATTCGGTCTGGCGCAGCTCGGCGGCATGCCATTCGGCCAGCTTGGCCGCGTCGGCTTTCTCGCGCGCGGCCAGGGCTTCTGCGACGCGCGGATCAAGCGTGTCTCCATCGGGAATCTCGCCCGCCGTTTCCGGCGTTATCTCGTTTTGCGCCTGCTCCGCAGGCACGGGTGCGAGATCTTCGATGGGTGGCCGTTGCATTTCAATGTCTGGGGCGGGAGTTGCGGTCTCCGCACGATCCCGCTGCGCCGCCTTGGCCTCAGCAGCGGTCGGGAGGGCGGCGCGGTCCACGTCCGCCATGAAGGTGCGCACCTCGGCGGCCTTCATTTTCAGCTCGCGGCTGAGGCTGAGCACGGAGCCTTCCGCCGTCACCAGCACAAAATCCCGCTTGTCGCCCTGCGCCAGCATATAGCCCGCTTCCTCAAGCGCGGCCTTGAAAGCCGCGCCATTGTCGCTGGCTTCCTTGAGGGCGGCGATCTGCGCCCGCCGCTCGGCGACGCTGATACCGCTGCGCTCGGCCTGCTGCCATTCGCCATGATTGACCTCGGCGCGGGGGAAGTCGGGCTGCTTACTGCGGTCGCGCTTGGCATGTTTGCCAGGCACGGGTTCGTGTCCGAACGCCAGTTCAAGTTTCTGGCTGGCGCGCTCGTGGGCGAGATAATTGTTGCTGTCGGAGCGCATCGTCATGGTTTCAAGGTCGGTGCGCGCCCATACGATATGGATGTGCTGCCTGCCTTTCTTCTCGTGCAGCACGACGGCGCGCGGTTGGCCGTCTAGGCCCAGCTCGCGCTCCAGCACCGCCACCGCCTCGGCCCATTGGGCGGGCGTCATGTCATAGCGGGCGTCGGGGTCGATATTGACGTGATAGAGCCCCTTGGTGCCGCGTGTGCCCTCGGAGAGGGTCTGCCAGTCGCGGAAAGTCGCGGCGAGATCGTCTACGGCGGAATCCATCTCCAGAATGTCAACGCGCTCGTTGGTATCGGCGCGCAGGAGGTGGGCGGCAAGTTGCTGTGGTCCGGCCCGCGATCCCCCTTTGATAATCATGACCGCCCCTCATGATTCCGACGGCGATGGTGGGGGTGACGGCATGACCGGCGCGGCGGCGTCCGGTTCCTTGCCGAGGGCGTCGTAGATCAGGCCGCGAATGCGGGCGAGATCGGCGAGTGCCTCGCGAATGTCCGGCAGGACGGTCTGCGCTTCGCCGCCGGTGTGTAGGTAGCGGGAAATCTGGTTCAGATTGCTGCCGGTCTTGCCGATGTGACCGAGCACCTGACGCAGAACGGAAGCGTCTGCGGGGACGCGCTTTTGGGCGCGGGGGCCAGCGTCGCCGATTGCGGCGGCGCGCAAAAAGGCGGCGGAGGTCATCCCGGCCTTGTCGGCGCGGGCAAGAAAAACCGCCTTCTCGGCGGGAGACAGGCGGGCATAAAGGGTTTCGGTTCGCTGCCGATTCTCGGACTTGCGCCGGGCAGATTTGCCCTGATCGGGCTTGTTCGGGTCGGGGCCGGTCTCGTCGGTCAAGCGCACCTCCTTTCAGCCGGTTTCCACGGCGGCGGGTCGAGGGGTGTCCCCTCGTCAGGGTGCAGGGGCATGAAAGCCCCTTGCGCGTCGTCCAGAGCACGCAAGCTCTGGTCGTGGGTGCCGGGATGCGAAAATCTCCGGCGAGTGGTCAAGGGCGCGATAGCCCTTGTCAGGTTCCAAGGACGAGGTGCCTTGGTCTGGGTTTTCAGGGGCAGGAACGCCCCTGAATGGTGCCCGAGAGGCAAAGCCTCCGTCATGGGTCGCAGGGAGCACGAAGGCTCCCCGCACGGGTGCATGGGGTGGGAAACCCCTGCTCGGGAGGGATGCAACGGGAGGGCGAAGCGCCGCCCTTGCCAAGCCGGCACCGTCAGGTGCGGGGACGGACGGTCAGTCCGTCCATGGCTTGCACGCTCTCCTAAGCCATATCTCAGGATAGCACGGGACGTGCCTGAGCGTGGGGTAGGTATGTATGCGGCGGCACGAATGCGGTGCGTTTGGCATACCGCAGCGACTCGCAAGAGCGCCGCAACGCCTGCATTATAGCACAAAACCTGCGTGTGCGGCGAAGGTTTCACGGCGGGCTCTTCTGGCCGGTGTCCGCACTGCCGCGCGGCGTCGATGCATCGCGCGGGGTCAGTACCTCGCGCGCTTCGTTCAGGAGCTGCGCGATGCCGTTGGAGCCGCCTGTATCGGGGTGCAGCTTTTTGATGAGCCGCTTGTGCGCGGCGATGATTTCGGCGGGTGTCGCTCCTTCCGCCAAGCCGAGGATCGACAGCGCCCGCCTCCGGCTCATCGGGCCGGAGGCAGTCTTGGGCGGGTCGGCCTTACGCTGGCCGCCCGCCTGCTCGCCTTCTTGTTTGTTGCCGCGCACAAAATACGGGTTGTCGTCCCAGCCGAGCGGCGGCTCCCAATAGAGCATCGGATAGGTGGCGGCGAGCGAGGCGAAGGCTTCCGGTATCTGCCAGTAATCGACGGGGCGGAGATAATGCGGGCGGCCTTCGGGGTTGAGGACAATCGCCACATCGCGGCCAAGGCTCAGCACCTCGTCAGGCATCAAGAGCGGCCTGCCGGTCTCGCCGTAATTGACGCTCTCGCCCTTGCCCGCGCCGCCCGGCCCTTCGTTCTGGGACTCGCCCCTGCCGACGGTGCGCACGGTCTGCTTGCCGAGCGTGTCGGAGAGGTATTTGGCGGACTCAAGGTCATTGACGTTGCAGAACCATTTATAGGCGCAGTTAGAGAGGATCGTCCCCGCCGCCGCGCCGTAGATGTCCTTGAGCTGGTCGAGCCCCTGCACGATCAGGGTAAAGTCGATGCCGTAGCCCGACATGGTGGCGATATCGCGCGGCATATCCTCGATCCGGCCAAGGGCGGGAAACTCGTCCATCAGGATCATGCAGCGGTGCGGCGGGCGTCCTTCAAGCGGATGGCGCTTGAAGGTGTGCATGGCCGCCGTGGTCATCAGCCGGAGCCAGGTGCGCTGCGTGTCGATGCGGTCGGGCGGAATGACCAGATAGACCGTCACGGGACCTCGGATCAGGTCGGCCATGTCGAAGCTCGACGTGGCCGTCGCGGCCTTCACCTGCGGGTCGGAGAGAAACTTCGTGTTCTCCGACAGATTGGACATGATGCCGCTATAGGTCTCCTGCGCCAAATCGAGATAGGGGCTGACCATCTCGCGGATCGCGCCGCCGAAGGCGCTCGATGCGGCCATTTTCACCAGATAGCCTTCGGTGAAGTCCTTGCGGCTGAGGCTCACAATCTCGCGGGCGCGGGCGAGCGTCTTCTGCTCGCCCGGCTGGTCGGCGATCCAGAGGAACACGGCGGCCAGCACGTTCGCCGCGCTGCCCTGCCAGTACCTGTCCTTGTCGGCGGGGCTGGCGGGGCAGACCGCCCCCGCCAGCGCCTGCGCGACCGCAACGGCGTTGGGATCGTCGCGCACAAGCACGTCGAGCGGGTTGAAGGTCGCGGGCGTCAGGCCGCGCGCCTTGAAGGTCGCCCCTAGCTCGCCCCACGGGTTGATGACATGCACGGCTTGATTCAGAAGCCCCGCGCGGACGCGGGCGGTAATCGCGGCGTTCTCGCCCTTGGGGTCGATGACGATGGCAGAGCCGGAATAGCGCAGCAGCGTCGGCACGATGACGCGGGTGCCTTTGCCGGTGCGGGTGCGCGCCACGATCAAGGTGTGATGCTCGGGCGTCGAGAGAACCGGCGCGCCGGGCTGCTCGGCCAGCGGCACCTTGTCCAGCTCCGGCGCGCTGCTCTTGCCGAAGAATACGCCTTTCAGGCCGTAGTGGATATTCGGCATCAGCGGGCGCATTTCAGCGTAGCTGGCCGTGCCGTAATTGTCGGAGAGCGGCGGCAAATCCTTGGGCGGTGCGCCGCGCCCGAAACCGAGCAAGCGCCATAGCAGCCAGGCCACGGGCAGCGCGATCAGCGCGCTAAAGACGGCAAATAGAACCCCGCCGTAGCGGAACCACCAGTGCCACATGGTCATCACGGCGGATTCAAACATGCGCTCGATGCGCGACGGCTCCGGCGGCGGGGGCGGCGCATCGCGCGCGTATTTCTCGCGTTCGGCCAGATGACGCGGCGCGGCCAGCACTTCCGCTCTTTGGGCGAGCTGGCTTTCCAGCGTGGGAGAACGCCCGCGCCATTTGGCGCGCAGAGCTTCCATCTCGCGGGTAATCTCCCCGTTCCGCGCCCGCCGCTCGGGTTCGCTGAACGTCGTGTTCTGTCCGAGAAACATGTTGCGGTATTCGACCATGAGGTCGGCCAGCCGATCAGCGTCGCGCTCAAGCTCCGACGCTTGCGCCGTCGCAGGCGGCGGCGCGGGATTGGTTTGCTGCGCAGATGCGGGAACCGCGAAGGCCAGAAACAAACCCAGCAGCACGACGAGCGCATGAAAGCGAGGTCGTGCCGCCATGCGCATCAGAAAGGCCCCTCCTCGGCCTGCGGCGGCGTGGGCTCCACCGTGCCCGTGGGCACGGCCAGCTCTGGCGCGCCTTCCGCCGCGCAAAGCGCGTTCCAAACCTCCGCAAAATGCGGGTGGCCGGTCGGATCAGTAACAAGCCTGTGCAACAGGTGTTCAAGATAATTGCCGATGATCTGACTCGCGGCGCGCTCCGGTGGCGCGGACGCGCGCGCGGCGGTGTCCAACGTCTCGATATGCGCCAGCAGCCGGAGCAAGCCAGGCTGCACTTCCACCGTCACCGGCACGGGTGCGTCCGCGTCATTCATCGCGGCATCACACGCGCGCGTCAGCGCGGCCACGTCCGGATGCGCGGCGAACAGCGCGCGCAAATGAGCCAGCTTGGGATGCGGCGCGGAATCGGGCGTGTTGCCCGCGCCAAGCTCCCAAGCCGCCAGCGCGGCGTCATCGGCGTCCTCTTCGGGTCTGTCGTTCGCCATGGGAGCCCCCCAATAGATCAGGCACGGTCATGTCCGTGACTGACGGTAAATCTTGCAAAGGCCAATCTCAATAATCGGCTTTGCTCTGCATCCCCCGCCAAGGTTTACGGGAATTTGATATATACTTGTGCGAAAACGCATTTCCGCACAATCTTAAGGTGAGTGGCGCGCAGAAAGGCGCGCACGGATCGGGGGAGACGTGAAATGGTTGTCATGCGGCACTGAGTTTATCGTGGCGGACGTGATTCGCTGGCGCGAGCCGATTTGGAAGCCGCAGCCGCGTTCCTCGAAAAAGAAGCCCACGATGATCGGCCAGCGCGCCGTCACGGGGCAAGTCCTCAAGATCGACCGGAACGGATGGGCGCATATCCAGGTGGCCGCCTGCACCGTCGAACAATCGCCTCGGTCATGGCACCCCGTGCATCCCCTGAAGATCGGCGAGACGATCCGGCGGCGGCGCAGTAAGATCGGACAGGGAAAGGTTGACCGGCTCCCGTGGAGCGACGAAACCGCCCGCGCCGCCATTGTCGGCTCGCGGTTTTTGGGGAAGTAAATGCCGCTTTTGCCAAAAAACCTATTTCCAAAAATGGAAATTTTGTCGGAATATTTTGCACATAATCATATAAAACGGTGAATCATTAACCCATCGTATTCATGACGGTGCCGTAATTGGTCGGGATTGGCACCCGACGGCACTGGCGGCTTGATCAAGGCGAGCGTGTCCGCTGCGCCTGTTGCATCGCTGGTGGTCGAGAGGCTTGCAAGGTTG
>Ga0207951_100251_pt1 | contig 32540 bp, 28 predicted proteins | sample Subbio12Aug_8Bad_FD_184830 | JGI IMG/M metagenome (GOLD analysis project Ga0207951, IMG submission 184830) | Serpentinite rock and fluid subsurface biosphere microbial communities from McLaughlin Reserve, California, USA - CR12Aug_8Bad (SPAdes) | ecosystem: Environmental > Terrestrial > Deep... | reverse complement strand
GAGCCATTACTGGCCTATTGCGTGGTGGGTATGGGGGGCGCGCTGTACAGCCCGGCCAGATACGGCATTCTGCCGGAACTGGTGGATCATGACCGCCTGGTCAAAGCCAATAGCTGGATCGAAGGTTCCGCCATTCTGGCGATTCTGACCGGTATGGTGGTGGGTGCCCATGTCGCCGATAAGTCGATCGACCTGGCACTGGCAGGGACGATAGGCTTGTTTGCGATCTCGGCGGCAACCGCATTGTTGCTGCCGATCACCCACAGCAAAAAACCGCCGTCAGGGCCAAAAGTCGCCGTGTTCTGTCAGGAAATCCGCAGCTTTCTGACCATGCCGCGTGCGCGTTTCGCCATACTGGGTGCATCGCTGTTTTGGGCAGCAGCAGCGGCGGTGCGCGTGATTTTGATTGCGTGGGCGTCGCAGATATTGCTGCTGCACAATGCTAGCGACATCGCCAATCTGACGCTGTTTCTTGCCATCGGCATCATCATCGGCGCGGCGCTGGTGCCGAAACTGATACCACTGGAGCACTTGCTACGGGTGCGCATACCGGCTTGCGTCATGGGGGGATTGATCGTGGCGCTGGGCTTTACCAGCGATGTCGGGTCGGCCCGTGTCGTCTTGCTGCTGATGGGCATCGCCGGTGGCATATTCATCGTGCCCGTCAACGCCACCTTGCAGGAAATCGGCAAACAGAGCATAGGCAGCGGCGGTGCGGTGGCCATGCAGAACTTTTTTCAGAATGTTGCCATGTTGTTATCGGTGGGCGCCTACACGCTGGCTGCGGCACGCCATGTCGGCCCGGCTACCGCATTGCTGGCACTGGGTGGCTTGCTGATTGCCGCCATGTTCGTCGTCGTGCGGCATTTCCCCAGACAGCCTCCTGGTAGCAAGGGCCTCACTCCGGGGAGTTTCCAAAACGATGGCTAAAATGCCTGGTTCCCAGGCGCAAGCCGATCAAACCCAGCAAGCCACACCACAATAAAGTCGGCATCAGATGAAAATGGCGTTGATAAAACGTCGGCTGCGGTTGGGTTTGCAACGGTACGTGGTAGCTGGCCGCCCAGCGACTGTTCAGCGGCGACAACGGCAGCACATCGCCATTGGCCAACGCCACCGTGGAAATGCCGGTATTGGTGGCGCGCAGCACCGGGCGGCGGAATTCGACGCCGCGCGCCAGCGTCATGTGAAGATGCTGCCAGGGTTCTTGCCAGATGCCGTACCAGGAGTCGTTGGTGACGTTGACGATGAACTGGGCACCCAGGTCGGCCAGGCCTTTGGAGAATTCGGGAAACAAACTCTCGTAACACACCTGCGGCCCCATCTTGAAACCGTTGACCGTCAACAGCATCGTCGGCCCAGGCCCACGACCAAAGTGGCTGACCATGGGCAGCCATTGCTTCAGCCACGGAAACGTCGCTTCACCCGGAATGTATTCACCCAAAGCCAGCAGATGGGTCTTGCTGTAATGCGGTTCGGTCACGTTGCCCTGCGGGTCGATTACGAATAGCGAATTGGTGATGTCGCCATTGGCATCTTTGCCGTAGGCACCGGTTAATAACGCCACCTGGCGGTTTCTGACGAATTGGCTCAGCAGATCGGCGTAAAAACTGCTGTTGTATTCGCCGCCCAACAGCGACGGAAATGCGGTTTCCGACCACAGGATGAAATCGACAGCGGGCGTTTGCGCCAAGCCGTCGTCGGTGGTTTCGAAATAGCGGGTCAGAATGTCGGCACGATAAGCCTTGCCGTGCTCCATGGCTTGTTTTTGCGCGTTGCCGATATTGGCCTGTACCAGCAGTACGTCGAAGGTGTCATCGGGTGCGGGCAACCGTGTCTTCAGCCAGATACCACCGGCATTCAGGCCGATGAAAACCACTAGACTGGCCGCCAGCCCCGCCTTCGCAGCCCACGTCTGGCGATGGCGCCAAATATGCAGCGCTGCCAGATTGGCCAGTATCGTCAACATGCTCAAACCGGTGAAACCGACGAACTCGGCCCACTGGAACAGCGGCAAACCGGCACCGTACCAGCTATAACCAAAATTCCACTTGAACAGCATCGGCACGTAAAACTCGGCCAGCGCCGTCAGTAACGCCATCAACAGCAAGGACTCGCGTTCGCTTGCCGCCAGCCAGCGACTCATGACAAACCAGACGATGCCAGCCACCGGCAGAAACAGATGACCGAACAGCGCGAACAGCATCATGCCGACCGCCGCCAGCAGCCAATTGACCTGGGCAAACTCATGCAGGGTATACGTCACCCAGTTGAAGCCGATCAGGGTGTAAATGGCGCTGGTGATGAACGCGCCCAGCACAACAGGTTTAAGGCGTTGCTGACGTTGCCAGAACAGCCACAGCGGCACCAGGCAGAACAGCGAGGCCCAGGGTGGAAAGGGAATGTAGCTGGTGCCGATCAACAATCCGGATAATACCGGCCCCATCCACGGCCAGTGTGCTGCCGCCCAGCATTTGCGCATCATGAATGAAATCGCCGTTTGGTTTGAAAATTTGGCATTGTACTGCGATACCCTGCCCCCAATCCGGGTCGGCTTGGGTAAAATTGTCGCCCCTTCCCCCTTCCCCCTTCCCCCTGCCCTTCGCCATGCAGCCTTCGAAGCCTTTTCAGCCAGACTGCCGTTCCTGCCCTCGCCTTTCGACGTTTCTCGACGAGGTGAAACGCCAGCACCCGAGCTACCACGCCCGCCCGGTCGCACCGTTTGGCGATGCCGACGCCCGGTTGCTGATCGTTGGCCTGGCTCCCGGCATGCACGGTGCCAATGCCAGTGGCCGGCCCTTTACCGGTGACTATGCCGGTTTGTTGCTGTATCAGGCGCTGCACGATTTCGGCTTCAGCAACCAGGTCGATTCGACCCATCTCGGTGACGGCCTGGCATTGCGCAATGCCCGCATCACCAATGCTGTCAAATGCCTGCCGCCGCAAAACAAACCCACCGGCGACGAAATCAGGCAATGCAATTCGTATCTTGCGGCTGAACTCGGTACGCTGCCGCCACATTCGGTGATTCTGGCTCTGGGTGGCATCGCGCATCAGGCTGTGCTGCGGGCTTATGGCCTGAAAACCAGCGCCGCCCGCTTCACCCACCATGCGGTTTTCGAGCTGCCCGATGGCAAGCATTTGCTCAGTTCCTATCATTGCAGCCGTTACAACGTGCAAACCAAACGCCTGACCATGGCCATGCTGGCCGAGGTGTTCGCGACAGCCCAACATCTGCTTCAGCCGTGACCGAGACCGCCGCCGAAGCGTTCGACAGCAAAGCCTTCCTGAAAACGCTGACCCAGCGGCCCGGTGTTTACCGGATGCTGGCTGCCGATGGCGAAATCATTTATATCGGCAAGGCCAAAAACCTGAAAAACCGAGTATCGAGTTACTTCCGCAGCCAGTCGGCATCGCCCAAGCAGCAGGCGATGGTGGCCAAGATCGTATCGATCGAAGTAACGGTGACCCACACCGAAGGCGAAGCCCTGTTGCTGGAAAGCCAGTTGATAAAACGCCACAAGCCGCGTTACAACATCAGCCTGCGCGATGACAAATCCTATCCGTACATTTTTCTGTCCACCCTGCACGACTTCCCGCAACTGAGCTATCACCGTGGCGCCAAGAAGCGGCAGGGCCGTTATTTCGGCCCCTACCCCAGCGCCGTCGCCGTCAAGGAAACCCTGAGGCTGTTGCAGAAAATTTTTCCGGTGCGGCAATGCGAGGATTCTTACTACAACGCCCGCTCCCGCCCCTGTCTGCAATACCAGATCCAGCGTTGCACCGCGCCGTGTGTCGGCCTGATCGGTAAAGCCCCGTATCAGGCCGATGTCGAAAACACGATACTGTTTCTCGAAGGTCGGGGCAGCCTGCTCATTGACCGTCTGGTCGAAAAAATGGAGGCAGCATCCACGCGCCTGGACTTCGAAGAAGCCGCGACGCATCGCGATCAAATTTCCAGGCTGCGGGCCGTGCTGGAAAAACAGTGTGTCGAAGGTGAACACGGCGACATCGACATCATCGCCTGCGCCTGCCAGGGTGATATGGCTTGCGTACAGGTATTTTTCATACGCGGTGGTCAGAACCTGGGTAATCGCCAGTTTTTCCCGAAAATGCACGACGACAACGAACCGGCATCGGTTTTGCAGGCCTTCATCAGCCAGTATTATCTGGACAAAACCCCAGCTCTGGAATTGCTCGTCAGTCATGCGTTGCCGGAAACCCATCTTCTGGCCGAGGTGCTGAGCGCACAGGCCAAACGCAGCGTCGCCATCAACCACAACGTGCGTGGCGAGCGTCTGCGCTGGCTACGCATGGCGATGACCAACGCCGATGATGCGCTGAAGGCGCGGGTGTCGAGCAAGCAAAACCTGTACGCACGTTTCGTCAGTTTGCAGCAGGAACTGGGCTGCCGCGACCTGCCCAAACGCCTGGAATGTTTCGACATCAGCCACACCCAGGGCGAGCAGGCCGTAGCATCGTGCGTGGTGTTCGACAACGAAGGCCCGGTCAAATCGGCTTATCGTCGCTTCAATATCGAAGGCATCAGCGGCGGCGATGACTACGCCGCAATACATCAGGCGGTTTTCCGCCGCTTCAAACGTCAGCAGCAAGGCGAGCATCCCGCGCCCGACATTGTGCTGATCGACGGTGGCAAAGGCCAGGTCGCCGCCGCGCAAAAGGCGCTGGCAGACTTGGCGATAAACGATGTTATGATTATCGGCGTTTCAAAAGGGCCGGATCGCAAAGCCGGTATGGAAAAAATTATCCTGCCCGATTGTGATCGCCCGCTGGATGTAACCCCCGGCGCCAGCGCCTTGCTGCTGATTCAGCATATCCGCGACGAAGCCCACCGATTTGCCATTACAGGCCACCGTGGGCGCCGCAGCAAGGCCAAAACCCGGTCGACACTGGAAGACATCACGGGGCTTGGGCCGAAACGCAGGCAACTGTTATTGAAACAATTCGGCGGTTTACAGGGGGTATCCAGTGCGGGTGTCGACGCGCTTGCAAGCATAGACGGCATCAGCCGACCATTGGCACAACGAATATACGATACATTCCACCATCACGATGGCAGTTAAATTCACACTCCCAACCTATCTGACCTTGCTGCGAATCGCGCTGATTCCGCTGCTGGCGGTAGTGTTTTATCTGCCTTGGGACTATGCCCGTCAGACGGCCACGGCGATTTTCATTTTTGCCGCAGTCACCGACTGGCTGGACGGCTACCTGGCACGCAAAATGGGGCTGGAAACCCGGTTCGGCGCTTTTCTCGACCCGGTTGCCGACAAACTGATGGTGGCTTTCATCCTGGTGCTGATCGTACAAGCCGAAGCCAGCCCTTGGCTTGCCATACCGTCTGCTGTCATCATAGGCCGCGAAATCACCATCGCCTCGCTGCGCGAATGGATGGCAGAAATCGGCCAACGCACCAAGGTAAAAGTATCGCAGCTCGGCAAATGGAAAACCTCGGCGCAAATGACCGCCATCAGCTTTTTGCTGTATCACGACGATGTATTCAATCTGCCCATCAATACCCTGGGTTACTGGCTGCTTTATCTTTCCGCCGTACTGACACTTTGGTCCATGGTGAATTATCTGGTGGTCGCCTTATCATCCTTCAGCGATTGAGCATTGCCATCGCCCCATTGGTTTTCAACGACACGCGACAACGACAACAATCCGTAAAACCGGCCGCGTAATCTCAAACATTGCCACAGCAGGTAACGCTGTACACAACACGCATGGAACAAGAATTAGACATAGAAGCAACACCCAACAAAACCGTCAGTCAGGATGAAATTCTTCAGGCAGCGCTGAAATTGTTCGCGCAAAAAGGTTATTTCAATACCTCGCTGACCGACATCAAAGACAGTGTGGGCCTGAAAACAACCAACAATCTTTATCAGTTTTTCAAAACCAAACAGGCCATCGCCGAAGCCTTGAGGGAGCATATTCTCGACAGCTTCAGCATCTCGATCGATGACATCCGCCGCCGTAATCGCAAGGCCTCCGAGCAACTGCGAGAGGTCGTCGATTTGATGTTCCGGCTGACCGATGAAGCCCCCGACATCATGAAATTCCTGCTGCTCGGCAAAACCGGGGAATTCCTGCCCGACGCCCCGCCACTGCTCGAAACCGCACCCTTCAACAAAATTCGCAAAATACTCCAGGCAGGCATCAAGGACGGCGAAATCAAGGCAATCGACCCGCTTCTGGCCTATGCTTATTTCTTCGGCATCATCAATCAGACACTGGTTCTGGTGCTAGACCAGACGCTGCCGAAAAATGCCGACAGCTACCAATCGCAAGCGTGGATGATGGCCTGGAACTGCATCGAAAAAAAAACAGCTGTCGGACGAATTTGACACATTGAACTTGGAGTGACGCACTATGTTGGAGAACATCAAAATCGGCATGATAGGCTTAGGCTATGTCGGTCTGCCGTTGGCTGTGGAATTTGGCCGCAAATACCCGACGCTGGGTTTCGACATCAACCACACCCGCATAGCCGAACTCCGCAGCGGTCACGACCACACCCTGGAAGTCAGCGATGAGGAGCTGGCGCAAGCCCGCCATCTTGAATACAGCAGCACGCTGGAAGACCTCACCGCCTGCAATGTCTATATCGTGACCGTACCCACACCGATCAACGATCATAAACAACCGGATCTGACACCTTTGCAAAAAGCCAGCGACACCCTGGGCAAGGTGCTCAAACAAGGCGACATCGTCATCTACGAATCGACGGTTTATCCCGGTGCCACCGAAGAAGTTTGCGTACCGATTCTGGAAAAAATATCCGGCCTGACCTTCAACCAGGATTTTTACGTTGGCTACAGCCCCGAACGCATCAACCCCGGCGACAAGCAGCATCGCGTCACCAACATTCTGAAAGTCACCTCCGGCTCGACGCCAGCCATCGCCGACACGATCGATACGCTGTACCAAAGCATCATCACCGCTGGCACCCACAAAGCCAGCAGCATCAAAGTGGCCGAGGCTGCCAAAGTCATCGAAAACACCCAGCGCGACCTCAACATTGCACTGGTCAACGAACTGGCGCTGATCTTCAACCGCCTAGGGATCGACACCGAAGAAGTGTTGATCGCCGCTGGCACCAAATGGAACTTCCTGCCCTTCCGCCCCGGCCTGGTCGGCGGTCATTGCATAGGCGTAGACCCTTACTATCTGACTCACAAAGCCCAGGCCATCGGCTACAACCCGGAAGTCATTCTGTCCGGTCGTCGCATCAACGACGGCATGGGCGTGTATGTGGTTTCGCAAGTCGTCAAGCTGATGATAAAAAAGCGGATTCACGTTCAGGAAGCCAACGTACTCATCATGGGCCTGACCTTCAAGGAAAACTGCCCGGACATTCGTAACACCCGCGTGGTCGACATCGTTGCCGAATTACAAAGCTATGGTGCCAATGTCGACGTCTACGACCCCTGGGTCGATGCCGACGAAGCCGTACACGAGTACGGCATCCGCCCGATTGAAAAACCGACACCTGGCAAGTACGATGCCATCATCCTTGCCGTCGCCCACAGCGAATTCAAGCAAACACCCATCGCTGACATACGCGCCCTTGGAACAGCCGATACCATCATCTACGACCTGAAATACCTGTTCCCCGCCAACCAAACCGACGCCAGGTTGTAAGCAATGAGAATCATGGTAACCGGCACCGCCGGCTTCATAGGGAATCACTTGGCTTTGCGCCTGCTGGAACGCGGTGACGAGGTCATCGGTATCGATAATCTGAACGACTATTACGATGTCAGCCTGAAAGTCGATCGCCTGGCGCGCGTCAAAGATCACGCCCGTTTCACCGAGATCAGGCTCGACATTGCCGACCGTTCCGGCATGGAAGCCGTATTCCGCAAGTACCAGCCGCAGAAAGTGGTGAATCTGGCCGCACAGGCTGGTGTGCGTTATTCGCTGATCAATCCGTACGCCTACATGGACAGCAACATCATCGGCTTCATGAACATTCTGGAAGGCTGTCGCCATCACAACGTCGAACACCTGGTCTATGCCTCCAGCAGTTCGGTTTACGGCGCCAATGAAGCCATGCCGTTTTCGGTACACGACAACGTCGATCATCCATTAAGTCTGTACGCCGCCTCGAAGAAAGCCAACGAACTGATGGCCCATACCTATAGCAACCTGTACCAGTTACCGACCACCGGGCTGCGCTTCTTCACGGTTTACGGCCCCTGGGGACGGCCCGACATGGCGCTATTCCTGTTCACCAAGGCTATTTTGAACGGCGATGAAATTGAGGTTTTCAATTACGGCAAGCACCGGCGCGACTTCACCTACATCGACGACATCGTCGAAGGCGTGATTCGCACACTCGATCACACTGCCGAAAGCAACCCGAATTGGAGCGGACACACTCCCGACCCAGGCACCAGCCGCGTACCGTGGCGGGTTTACAACATCGGCAACAACCATCCGGTCGAATTGCTGGATTACATCGACACCCTGGAACGCTTCCTCGGCAAATCCGCCCAAAAACGCCTGCTGCCACTGCAACCCGGCGACGTACCCGATACTTATGCCGATGTCGAAGCACTGGTAACCGATGTCGGCTACAAACCCGGTACCACCATCGAAGACGGTATCAAAAACTTCGTAAACTGGTATCGCGACTACTATCGCGTCTAAGCTATTGCATACCCATGGCAATCACTTTCGCCTTATAATGCCGAAAACGATACCTGCCAAACAGCCTCGGTAATGGAGGTTAAATCAACATGTTAGCCGCAGAAGACATAGATTACATAAAGACCCACCTGGCCACTTGGTTAGCCGAGCAATCGCTTGGCAAACCACCGGTGGTGTATGAAATCGAACTGCGCGAACGCATGGTGCGAGTTGAAGAAGCCCTGAAAAACCAAGGGGAAGAACTCAAAGCACAGCGTGAAACCATGCAGCAGATCATGCAGCAAATGGATAAGCGATTTGAACAGGTCGACAAGCGTTTGGATCTGATGCACCAGGATATGAACAAGCGCTTCGAGCAGGTTGAAAAGCGCTTCGAGCAGGTAGACAAACGCCTAGAACAGGCCGACAAACGCTTCGAACAGTTTGACAAGCGCTTCGATCAAATGCAGCAGGAGTCAAACAAACGCTTCGATCAAGTTCACCAGGAAATTCTGCAAATCCATCGCGACATGCGGCAAATGACCATGTGGATGGTCGGCATTTTCGTGTCGATTGTCGGCTTGGCCGTTGCCGTGTTCAAACTGACATAAACGTCCAAAACCATCACCAAACCTGGCTCCGATGGCCATTCCCCATCAGAGCCAAGGCAGACAGTCTTACGGCCTGTTTTTCAGCAAATCGCGGATTTCAGCCAGCAACAACTCCTGACTGGAGGGTGCTGGAGGCGCCTCTGGTACAGACTCGGTTTTTTTCTTGAATGAACTCAGCAGTTTAATCACCCCGAAAATAGCAGCGGCGATGATCGAAAAATCAATAACGGTCTGGATGAACTTGCCATAACTGATAACGACGGCAGGAATGACAGCTCCCTCGACCGTTCTGGATGCCTCTTGAATCGTCACCGCAAGATCGGAAAAATCGACTCCCCCCAGCAACACACCGACAGGCGGCATAATCACGTCCGCCACCAGCGACGACACAATCTTGCCGAATGCAGCGCCAATGACTACGCCAACCGCCATGTCGACCACACTGCCTCTCATCGCAAACTCTTTGAACTCTTTTAGCAACCCCATGACAAGTACCTCTTGTTTTTTCAGATTTTAGAAAATGACATATCACCATTCAACGCAAGGACACCCACGCTGAATTGAGAGGAAACCCACCTGCCGCACTCTGCGCGGCGTAAGCTACGGCACGTAGGTCGGGACGCTGAAGAGTTACCGATATTTTCCCTGCTGCGACCACTTGCACACCGATGTTTTTTTTAATGTACGTCTTTCCAGTATTCCTTTTTAAGCAGATAGGCCAAAACGGTGAACATCAGGATGAAGAACAGTGCGTATTTACCCATGCTCCGGCGCTCTAACTGAACCGGTTCACCGACATAAACCAGAAAGTTGACCAAGTCGTTGACAAAAAGATCGAATTCCTTGGGCGACAACTGGCCGGGTTCATCCAGCTTCAGACCCGCAATCACGGTCTGGCCATCGATGTTCTTGGTGACAGCAACCTGCGTACCCTGCAATTGCCACAACACGTTGGGCATGGCGACATCTTCGAATACGGCATTGTTGACGCCTGAAGGCTTACCTGGGTCGGCGTAAAAGCTTTTCAGATAGGTGTAAAGCCAGTCGGCGCCTCGTGAACGCGCGATCAGCGACAGGTCGGGCGGCGTGGTGCCAAACCATTTGGTGGCGTCGCGACTATTCATGGCCGAGTGCATCTGGTCGTAAATACCCGCGCCCAGCGGGGCAACATTTTTCAAAACATTCCCTTCATCAAGCCTCAAATCGAGCGCGATACGTTTGTAGCGTATGTGTTTGGCAGCGTGGCAACCCAAGCAATACGTCACGTAATTTCTGGCGCCACGTTCCAGCGAGGCACTGTCGGTCAGATCGATGTCGGCCGATTCCAATTGAGCGCGACCGGTGCCGGCATTGACTGTCAGCGGAAGCAAAAATAAAAGCGTGTACAGAATTTTTTTCATGACTCTTTTCATCGCTCAATCCAGGCTCTTTTTCAGGTTTTTGGCAACACGAATCGCTACCGCCTTGATCCCGGCAGGATTCGGTTTTCGCTTGACCACGGTTGCACCCAGCATGCCCGGCGTGGTTTCAGTGATGATGACTTCTTTTGCCAGTGCTTTTGCCGCTGTAATTCGCTCTTCCAATGTGGGTTGATCGGTAAGGCGTTCAGGCACCGGCTTGGTTTTCTCCCAACGGGTGTACAACGGCATCAACAGAAAGAATCCAAAATAAATGGCGGTGAGAATACGGGCGACCGTGGTTGCAGCCGGTGTAGCGGGCTGCGTGCCTAAATAACCCAGGCCGATGAACGCAATCACGAACAGTACAACGGCTTTTTTGAAAATACCGCCACGATAACGAATGGATTTGACCGGGCTGCGATCCAGCCAAGGCAGCATGAACAGCACGACGATGGCACCACCCATCGCGATGACACCGGCGAATTTGTCGGGCACGGCCCGCAAAATGGCGTAAAACGGCGTGAAATACCAGACCGGTGCAATATGTTCCGGGGTTTTCAGAGGATCGGCCGGAATGAAGTTGGCGTGCTCCAGAAAATAACCGCCCATTTCCGGCATGTAAAAAATCACCAGCGCGAAGAAGAACATGAAAACGCCAACGCCGACAAGGTCTTTCACAGTGTAATACGGGTGGAATGGAATACCGTCCAGCGGCGTACCTTTCCAGTTCAGGTTTTTCTTGATTTCGATGCCGTCAGGGTTGTTGGAGCCGACTTCGTGCAGCGCCACGATATGCAGGAACACCAGAATCAGCAGCACCAGCGGCACGGCGATAACGTGAAAGGCGAAGAAGCGGTTCAGCGTGGCATCGGACACGACATAATCGCCGCGCACCCACAACGACAACTCATCACCAACGACCGGGATGGCACTGAACAGCGAAATGATGACCTGGGCACCCCAGTACGACATCTGCCCCCAAGGCAACAAATAACCCATGAAGGCTTCCGCCATCAGGCAGACGTAGATCAACATGCCGAATATCCAGATCAGCTCGCGCGGCTGCTTGAACGAGCCGTAGATAAGACCACGGAACATGTGCAGGTAAACCACGATGAAAAACGCCGACGCCCCGGTCGAGTGCATGTAACGCACCAGCCAGCCCCAGCTGACATCACGCATGATGTATTCGACCGAATCGAACGCCAATTCGGCATCCGGCTTGTAATTCATGGTCAGCAGAATGCCGGTGATGAACTGGTTGACCAGCACGAACAGTGCCAGCGAGCCAAAGAAATACCAGATGTTGAAGTTTTTTGGCGCGTAGTAATGCGCCATGTGTTCGTTCCACAGATCGGAAATCGGGAAACGTTCCAGCAGCCACTCACCGCAACGATTGATTTGTTGTTTCATGCTGTGCCTGCCTCGGTATCTTCACCAATCACGATCAGATTGTCGTTGACATATCGGTAGGGTGGAATTTCCAGGTTGGTGGGCGCCGGAACGCCACGAAACACGCGACCGGCCAGATCAAACCACGAGCCATGGCAGGGGCAGAAGAAGCCGCCCTTCCAGTCGTCACCCAAATCGCTGGGGCCGATTTCAGGCCGGAAGGTGGGCGAGCAGCCCAGGTGGGTACACAGACCGATAGCCACGAAAATTTCCGGCTTGATCGAACGCAGCGCGTTCTTGCTGTATTCCGGCTGAAGGGATTCGTTCGACAATGGATCGGCCAACTTGCTGTCCAGCGTTGACAATGTCGTGAGAACTTCCGGAGTACGGTTCAACACCCATACCGGCTTGCCGCGCCATGCGGCCCGGATCAACTGCCCTGGCTCCATCTTGCTGAGATCGATTTCGACAGGCGCACCCGCTGCCATGGCCTTGGCGCTGGGTTGCATTTGCGAGAGGAAAGGCACGGCAAGATAACCGGCCCCGACGGCACCAACCACGGACAAGGCCGAGGTCAGAAACTGGCGTTTTGAAGTATCGACGCCTTCAAGATTCATAGATAACACTCCTGCTTGCAAGATGATGTGTGTGATACACATCAATTATTATAATTTTTCGGCAAATATACCTTACCGATCCGGGTTTATGAAAGCGTTATTGCGGCGCGCAACCTGCTAGGCGCACCTCGGTTGCACGGCATGTTTACAGTGCATGGCGCAACGCATTCAAAAAGGCCAGATTTTCGGTCGGCCTGCCTATCGTGACTCTTAAACAACCCTGCAATACGCCACCTTGCGGCGAAACATTTTTGACGAGCACGCCCTGCTGCTTCAACGCGGCAAACACCTCATCGGCGGATTTCGACAACACCCGGAACAGAATGAAATTGGCCGAACTTGGGTAAGTTGCGATACCGTCAAGCGCCATGAGCGCCGTCATGACCTCGGTACGCTGTTCCCGAATCCACCCGATTTGCTCGTACAGAAATTGTGGATTGCGTAACACGAACGTCGCCGTCGATTGGGTTAGGCAATTGATATTGTAGGGCAGGCGTACTTTATCGAGTTGCGCCAGCAATACCGGGTCGCCCACCAGGAATCCGAGCCGCAATCCGGCCAGGCCCAGCTTGGACACCGTGCGCATGACCAGCAGATTCGGGTATCTCGCTAACTGACCGAGAAAGCTAGCGTCGGCAAACGGCGCATAAGCCTCGTCGACCACCACCAGGCCCGGCGCTGCCGTCAAAATACGCTGCATGGCAGCAGCGTCGAATAAATTGCCGGTCGGATTGTTCGGATAGGCCAAAAATATCAGCGATGGCCGTTCGGTTTCGATGGCATCCAGCATGGCGGGTAAATCGAGATCGAAGCTGTCCGGCAGCAACGGCACACCTCGATAGCGCAAGCCCAGGCTGCGGGCAATCTGCCGGTACATGACGAAACCCGGCTCCGGTGCCAGTACCGAGGCATCAGGCGGCAAGGCCATCAGCAGAATCTGGATAATCTCGTCCGAACCGTTGCCAAGCAGTAAACCGACATCATCTGGAATGGCGTTGCTGTCGCGCAATGCCGCCGTCAGCTCGGTTGCAGCCGGGTCGGGGTAACGGTTCAGCGGACAGGATTTCAGATGCGTCAACCAGGCCTGCTGGACATCGTCCGGCCATGAATAGGGGTTTTCCATTGCATCGAGTTTGATGTAATTGCGGGCATCGGCGACATGATAGGCCGACATGGCGAGAACTTCGGGACGGAGTACGTTGATAGACACAGGCTTTGACACAAGAAAAGAGGGAGCCGGGCACATGAAACCCGGCGGATTCTAGCAAAGCAAGTGGCGGAAAGCAGAACCATCGGGTATCGACTCGAAACATCCTGCACTCATGCCTGAATAAAATTTGGCATAATCCGGCGTTGTTTTTCCGCCACCCAAGGCTACCCGATGAAATTTCTGGCCGTACACCCTAGCCCGCTGATGTACACCAAAGTCTTTCTGCGCCTGGAACCTTTGGGTCTGGAACTGGTAGCGGAAACTGCCCGACGCTATGGCTGCGAAACCCGATTGATCGACTTGCAGGTCGAATCGCATCAAGCCCTGCTGCGCATCATCGACGACTGGCGACCGGACATCGTGGCGTTTTCCCTCAACTACCTGGCCAACGTACCGGAAGTCGTCGACCTCGCCAAAGCCTGCAAACACCGCCTGCCAGACAGCTTCATCGTCGTCGGCGGTCACAGCGCCTCGTTCATTGCCGATGAACTGCTGGAACACGGTGAAGACGCCATCGACGCCGTGCTGAAAGGCGAAGGCGAATCCGGCCTGCCGCTGCTGCTCGACGCCATTGAGCACGACCGCAGCAACGTCCACGCAGTACCCGGCGTTGTCACAACCCAAGGCCAAGGCCCGCAACCCAGCTTCGTCGCCGACCTCAACCAAATCAGCCCGGCGCGCGACTTGCTTCGCCATCGCCGCAAATACTTCCTCGGCACACTCGACCCATGCGCCTCCATCGAATTTTCCCGTGGCTGCCCGTGGGATTGCAGCTTTTGCAGCGCCTGGACATTTTATGGCCGCAGCTACCGGGTACTGCACCCCGACAAAGTAGTCGAAGAAGTGCAGCGCGTTCGCGAACCGGGGCTGTTCATCGTCGACGATGTCGCCTTCATCCAGGAAAAACTCGGCTTCGAGATTGGCGAAGCCCTGGCGCGAAAAGGCATCAAAAAAGAGTATTACCTGGAAACCCGGGGCGACGTACTGCTGCGCAACAAAGACGTATTCCGCCTGTGGAAGGAACTGGGCATGACCTACATGTTCCTCGGCATCGAAGCCATCGACGCCGAAGGCCTGGAAAAATACCGTAAGCGCATCGACCTGAGCCGCAATTTCGAAGCACTGGAATTTGCCCGTTCACTGGGCATCAACATCGCAATCAACATCATCGCCGATACCGACTGGGATCACGAACGCTTTCGCCTGGTGCGCGAGTGGTGCAAGGAAGTACCGGAAATCGTCAACATCAGCATCAACACACCCTACCCCGGCACCGAAATCTGGCTGACCGAATCGCGCAAGCTCACCAGTCTGGATTACCGCCTGTTCGACATCCAGCACGCCGTCCTGCCAACCCGGATGCCGCTGCACGAGTTCTACGCCGAACTGATCGAAACCCAGCGCATCATGTTCACCAAGCACATGGGCTGGACCGCCATGCGCAAATTCGGCAAAACCGTCGGACGCAACCTGATGCGTGGTCAGACCAACTTCGTCGGCAACCTGTGGAAATTCGACAAAGTCTTCAACCCGGCCCTGCAACTAGCCGACCACACCATGCCGGTCAAATACGCCATGAAACCGCCCGGCAGCGATAACGGCAAACGCGGCAAAGCGCTGTCGCGCTCGCTTTACGTCCACCAGCCACTGGGCCGCACCAGCCGACAACTCGACGACGCCTCCGAACGCTTCGTCGACGAAAGCCGGGGCGCGGATGTGGCGGTGGAGTGAACAGCCCACCTGATTTAACCGATTCTGCTACGCCAAAGCCCGACAGAGCGAAACCGGTTTGTACCTCACCGTTCTACCCCGCTACCCTCTGCAACACCGCTTCGAAGCGCTGCGCCAGCATCGTGCGATCAAACTCGGCGGCAACACACACCGCCCCCGCTTCCCCCAAGGCCCGGCAACGCTCGGGCGAATCGGCCAGCGCAAGCACCGCAGCGGCCAACTCGGCGGCGTTTTCCGGCTCGATGCAAACACCGGAACCCGCCTGCTCGACTATCATCTGACTTTCGCCACGCACTCCCAAAATAATTGGCTTTTTCATCGCCATCGTTTCGAAAATTTTTGACGGAATTACCGTCAGAAACAAATCCAGCTTCTTCAACAACACCAGGCTCACACCGGTTATCGACCATAACGCGGGCATCCGCTCTTTAGGCAACTGCCCCAACATCAGCACATTCGGCAACGCCCGCCGCTCCAACTCGGCTTGCAAACGCGCACGTTCTGCGCCATCGCCCGCCGTTAAAAACACAACGTCTTCACGCGTCCTTAAAATTTCGGCTGCATCCAGAATCACATCCAAACCGTGCGCCATGCCATGCGTGCCTACATACGCCGCAACAAACTTGCCCTTTACGCCTAATTCCTCGGCAAACCGCTCGTCGATTGCTTGTTCGACGAAAAACGTCAAATCCACGCCATTGCGAATTACCGTGATTTTGTCGGCATGACCACCGTGCGCTTCGATATGCTTTTGAAAAGCATGCGTCACCGGCACGATATGATCGGCCTTGCGATAGGCAAAACGTTCCAGCCACTCCAGAACAGCAATTACTTTCTTGTTCTTGATGGCACCCACTGCCAGAATCGACTCCGGCCATAAATCGCGGATTTCCAACACCCACGGACAACGCTTCAACCGTGCAACCCCATAGCCCGCCAATCCGTTAAAAAACTGTGGCGATGTCGAAATCACCACATCCGCCTTGCCAACGAACGGCGCCACGACGATCGCCATCACCATGTAAAACACATAATTGAAGGTTCGCTTCAAAAAGCCCTCGTTGGCCGTGATATACGTCAACACCTTGATAGCCTTGATGCCTTCCTTGTACTCGACCTGATACAGCTTGTTGCGATAGCCGGGATACGCCTTACCCATAGGATGATGCGGCACACAACTAATGACCGTAACCGTATGCCCATCCTTGACCCACTGCTTGCAATGTTCGAATGTGCGGGTTGCGGGCGCATTTACTTCGGGAGGAAAATAGTGTGATAAAAACAAGATATTCATAAAGCTCTTCTAATAATCGAATAACCAAACGCCGCAGGCAATGCGGATTCCAATTCAATCACAACTTTCTGGCTTTCCCGCTTCAAACCGAACGACGGACAATAAAACGACGCATCAAGACTCACCCTGTCTGCCCGCACAGGCTGCAAATCCGCAATACAACGCCCAGCCCTGAACAGCGACACACAACCATCATTTAGCGTCGGCGTAATATCAGGATGCAAATGAATGAAATTCCGCAACCGATGGCGGCCTTTGCCGTCGATACGATCCTCGAAATGCCAGGATAGAGGAACCCCCGATTCATCGAGATGAACAGTCACCCCCCGCTGATGACTCATGCCACCCAGCGCATGAAAACCGTGGAAACCACCCTCGAAAACCACACACAAGCCATCCGCCTTAATCGATGCAAACAATTGTCTTGCCCGCCGGGCGACACGAAACTCGCCCCATACTTCCGACTGCTCGCCGTCATCGACCTGAACCACGTTGTGCGCCGCCGTTTGCCTGACGTATTGCCGCATCGCGCCCGGCTCATACTCGAAAACCCCGGTATCCACCACGACAGCAACACCGTCAATCACCAGCTCGTAACTCAAAAAATCGCAATGCGTATGGCCAGGCTGATAAGCAGGGCCAATTTCGCCGCAATCCAACACTATCGAATCTCGACCAGCGCGATACCCGAACAAACCCGCTGCCGGAAAATCAAGCAAGGCAACTGCGGCAGGCTCAGGTAACACAACACCCATAGCCGCTGCGCGTTGCAAAATCGACACTGGCGATACCTCGTAAAACGTTGAATCGTTGAACAGCGGATACTGCTCCAACGGATTCAAAATCGCCTGCAAAAACCCGCTCATGCGCTGGGCATAATCACGCAGAAACACCAAAAAACCGGCGTCAAACACAGACGGTGCTCTTTCTCCCAACTGCAACAAATCCAGCACGTCATTCAGAATGATGCAATGGTATTGCGGTGTGCGCTCGTAATGGCAACCATCCGCCAATACCTGCTCCGGCAACTGCGCCGTCAAACCTTTAATACCCAAATCCAGCCAGCGCATAGCATCGGCGCCTTCGAAAAAAACACCGGCAAATACCAGCGCTTTCAAGTTTTCAAAGTAATGATTGGCCAGAATATGCAGCTCCAGATTCTGTTCCAGCCAAAGCACTTGCCCGAATAAACTGTGGCAGGCAAAATCAGAATTAGCACCATTGAATGGCCGGTTACTCAACCATTTACACCAGTTCACGATACGCAAACTGGCGGTATAAGGCTCCCACGCAGGTTCGCTGCCTACAGGGTTATTTTTAATCCAGTCCAAAACCAGCCATTGCTTTTCAGATAAACAACGGTCGCTGTCCAGCAAGTAATCGAAATAGTGCAGGTTGTAACGCCATAACCGACTGACATCGCCTGGCGCCCAATCGATATTGCCAATGGCAAATTGTTTTTCAACATTCAAAAACCGAAACGAAACACCCTCTGCAATTCGATCGGATTCCGCAGATAAAACCCAACGCCAATCGCGCATGGCAATATGTTCAGGAATTAAAAGTGCGCGTGTTTGTGTTTTTAGAATGCGTCTGACAACAAACCAATGCAACTGGGATGGCTTTAGATGGCAAACAGTGCGCAGAATACGCAGTAACCGCTTTAACATAAGAAGAATGGGTTAAATAATGCGAACCAAACTGGAGTAGGGTTTTAATGCGGTATCGGCTGTCAATAACTGTGCATTCGACAATATTGCCTGAGCAACCAAAAGTCGATCGAACGGATCACGGTGATACAGTGGCAAATCCAACACTTTAGCTGCGTGGGATGCATAGATGGGTAACTCTAAAAAACCTGTTGCGAGCGCTCCGCCCGCAATTTCTAACGGCTGGCAGGTTAATTGTAATTTCCCTACTTTCATTTTTATCGCTATCTCCCAAATACTAGCGACGCTGTAAAAAATCCGGTTATCCGTGGATTCGATAGCCTCAAGCGCCCAATTAGGCAACCGGCCAGTATCTCCCATTGCCCATAATAAAATGTGGGTATCAAGCACTATATCCATTAGCTTGACTCGAAACCATCCAAAATATCGTTGGGCAACTGCGCATCAAAATCATCAGGCACAGTCAGCTTGCCAGCGAAAATACCCAGTTTTCGTTTTGTAGGCACGGAATCGACAGGTACTAAACGTATTTTCGGCTTGCCCGTCTCATGAATAAAAACCTCATCACCAGCAATCGCGGCATCGACTAATTGAGCTAATTTGGTTTGAGCTTCTTGAATGGTAATGGTTTGCATATCTAGTACTCCACAATGGTAACCGTTCAGCTAAATCCCCTCGCCCTGTGGGAGAGGGCTAGGGTGAGGGCATAAAATAGACGGGGGGCTGAACGGTTACCTCCACATCGAATACAAACCGCCAACTAACGCAATTCTTCCAAAATTGTCTGCCTAACCTGATCTGCTCTCGCAATATCGTTTGGCGCATCGACTACCGATTTTGCTAATGCTTTTGCCGCCGCCTCACCTTTCACTTGCGCGTATCGGTTCAATATCTCGTAATCTTCTATCCCCAATCGCCAGGCCTCCCAGCGGCGACTGGATAAAATCTCACCCCTGCTGCCATCATAAATCACCGAAAAATCGGGGCGTCTGCCATCAAAATCGTCCCAGGCACTGCTGGCATTGGCACCGCTACCTGTGTCGGCGTAATTCCAGAAACCAACCCCGGAAAAGCCGCCCACAAACGCCCGCCACGCCATCAACCGGTAATAACTGTAAGGCGACAAAGACTTGGTATTTTCAGCCGCGCCATATAACCAAACCGGTTTGCCAGATTGAGCCGCCACATCATAAAACCCCGGTCTGTCGATTACCTGCGCGATATCCAGTTGTGGCAACACTCTCAATGATTCCCTCTGATCCAAAGTGCCGTAAAAACGAATGCCAGGAATGGCAGTACGCGCCCAGGCAGCAAGTTGTACAAAACGAGCAACATCACCGTCCTGCATTTCATCGAATGGGTATGCAAACACATTGGACGGCGAAAACCCCGCATTTGTGACACTTGCCATAACCGCTGGATAAAACGCGGTAAACCAACGCCGCCACTGCGCACTCATGAACACATGCCTGCTATTCCAACCAGCACACAGCCCATTGTTAAAGTTGAAAAACAACATAACCTTGTCGAAACCGGCATGTAATCTTAAGTAATCGGTCAAACGAGCGGAATCGCTTGCACTAAACCTGTCGTTGCAAGGCATATACGTTGGTGGCACCACCACCACATTGGTGTGATGTGTAAGCATATCCCTTACCGCCTCCGGCTTGCGCTGGGCAATCGGTTTGAAATCCAGATAGCCCCAATTCACCGAATTCAGCGCAGTCGTGGCTGGTATACGAAAACTGCCTACATCCAGCGTCACATTCAACAACCTCGATTGATTGGCCGTGGTGAAAGCAATCTCGGCATTAAACAGCCCCTGCTGTGTGCCATAAGCCGTCAGAAACAGCAATTTCGATTCGCCGGGCCGTAACCGAACAGTACCATTCACTGGCAACAAGGCGTCGGCCACAAACTCGACGGCTGCACTTTTGACGAACTGCGCCTCGAAAAGCGACAAAGTACCGGGCACACTCAAGCCGGACACGTTGACCGAGGCAGTCACCGGCCTGGTACTCACATTGGTCAGCAACACACCCGCATGCTGAAAACCATTCTGCGGAACGCTTAACCGCAACTCGCCCGCCATCGCGCCCGACGGTGCCGAGACGGGCGATACAGCGCCCCAAGGGTTCACCGAATCGAGCACGAAATCCTGACCCGGAAACCGACCGGTCAAATGTTCAGCCCGCAGGGCCAGAATGCTATCTTCAATCGCCGCTGAATCGTTTGTCGACCTCAACCCCGCAATGTCGGCCTCAATAGCCGCTTTCCGCCTGGCGTCGACAGATCCGCCAGTCTCTAGTTGCGTCAGCAAATTACGCATCAGCGTTTGTTCTACTCTCAACCGACTGATTACGCGAGAAAAATCCCTGGCCTGACTAATCGACACGTTGGCCGAAAGCGGTCTTGCAACGCTTGCTGCCTCGGTCACCTCGATTTCATCGGTGAAAAAGAACGGCCCGTCCGGTTGCACCAGCAACAACACATAACGCCCTTGCACATTGACATTACCCAACGAAAACCGCCTGATCTGATAAGGTCCGGGTACGTTAGCGGAATCATCGGCGACATTACCTACGAATTGAAACTGGCTTCTATCGGCCCCAACAAAAGCGGCAACAGTCGTAGGAAAACGCACCCCCGACGGATTACCGCGCGCCGTATTCAAGGCAATTGTTCCGATGTTGGCCTGTTTCCCTAAATCCACCATGATTTCCACCAAGTTGGCGGGCGCGGGCTGCCAATTTTGCCAGCCTACAGTAGACCGTTGCGTCCAGAAAAAACCTGTCGAAAACCGGCCATCAGTCAACGATGTCGTATCACTGGCCCGTGCTGTTAGCGCATAGTTAGGCGCAGGTCTTACGCTATAAGACCTTTGCAATGCAAGATTACTGGCATTGGAAACCTGAAACAAAGACAGAAAGCTATAAAACGCTACTAGAAAAAAAGTTCTCATATTCCCCCCTTAATTGGCGCAACTAAACGTGTGTAAAAAGCTTCTGCAGCGCTTCTACTTAAATGCTTTAAAAAATAGGTTTGACAGTTTTTCGACATTTCACTGAGCAAATAGGGATTTTCCAGAATTTTTTCGATGGCACTCACAATTGATTCAGGGTTCCTGGCTACTACCTGAAGCCCGGTAACCCCCTCTGTCACCAAGGTTTCCAGTGCGCCGGAATTTGTCGCAACAATCGGCAGACCGCTACGCATCGCTTCGATAACAACATACGGGAAACCTTCGGGATGAAATGTAGGCAACACCAGAACATCAGCGGTTTTGTAAGCATTTTCCAAATTCTCGCCAGATAAAAAGCCTGCAAATGAAACCAAATCACGAGGCATTTTTTTTGCCTGATGCCTAAGCAATGCTTCAACCGGGCCTTCGCCAACTATTGTCAGCTTCACATTAGGATATCTGGCTGCCAAATCCTGCATGGCAGACAACAGTTCAAAAACACCTTTTTCCTTTACCAACCTGCCCACAAACAGAAGTTTCAATTCGTTAGCGGTTCGCAATCTGTTTCTATCGAGCAAATTGCTAAATGGCGAATAATTGGCATATAGCATCAACGGATAGCCGGGGAACAAACTCGCAAACCCCGCCATCTGCTCTTTGCTCAGAAAATAAAAAGTCGTTACCTTTCGAAAGACAAATCTACAGAAAAAACGAATAACCCACGCCGACAGCAAGTTAAACTTTGCAAAACGTCCGCCATGAAAAAACACATGGCATTTCTTGTTGCCAGGCAAAAAAGCCAGAACAAGAATAAGTTTCAAAAAAGAACCAAAGTAAATAGAGGTGTTGAGCAAATAACACGAATGCGACCGGGTTTTACACTGTCGTCGAAAATCATGCAGTTTGCCAAAAATAGCCAAAATGCTGGTCTTTTGATTTGAATGGATAGAACCCGGATCGAAAACATCCGCATTTCTCAGGCAATCAAGCCCTTTCAGGTTTTTGACGTGCGTTGCTACACCACCAATGTAGATTGAATCCGGCGATGGTCCGATAATACAAACCTTCAACTCATCTGACATCACAATCACTTGTTTTAATTTGCATGCTTCAAGAACTGCGGACTTTGTCATATAACGCCAGATAATTTCTGGCGGTATTGTCTATCGAATAACATTGCTTGAAGGTATCTGCGGCATTAACCACCAGGGTTTCGGCCAGTAAATCATTGGATAGAACCCTGATGATCGCTGCTGCCAGCCCGTCAATATCACCTTTTTCTACCAGAATGCCATTGATTTCCTGTGAAATGACATCGGGTATGCCACCCACCGCTGTGCTGACAATAGGCACTCTGTAAGCCATAGCTTCCAGCAAAACCAACGGCACACCTTCCCAATCGGAAGAAATAACGAATACATCCGATGCCCGCAGCAACATGGCCACATCCTTTCTTGGCCCCAGAAAATGAATAGCCTGTTTTATACCGGGCGGCAAGCAAGACGCCTTATCCATGAGCAGGCTTTTATAGGCTCCATTGGTAGGATCGTCGCCTACGATCAAAAGCTTGGCATCAGGCCGAACATTTAACACCTTGGCAAACGCATCCATCAATAAAGCCTGGTTTTTTTGCTTATCCAGCCTGCCTATGGTTATCAACAAAATATCGTCGGCAGAAAATCCAAGGCGGCTGCGCAGTTCTAATCGGTCAAAACCAAAAACCGAATGATGGCAGGCAATACCATTATCGACTATGGGTGGCTTGATGCCATAAAAATCCACAATACTGTCTTGTATCATTTTCGACAGCGCAACGGGCATCCAGCCTAAAACCTTGAACGCCAGTTTGTGTATCCAACCAACAACGGCGGAAACTTCATGATGGGCCACATTATGAATGGTGTGGATTCTCCTGGATTCAGGAAAAAAAACACTCGGTGCCAAAGCGTAGCGCAAACCGGCCAGGTGGGTGTGAATTACATCGGGTTTTACAGCAAACAGGAATTTGAATATTTTTCTGAAGATGGCGGGGTCGAAACCTTTTTTCTTGCCCAAAGTAACTACTTGCGCACCTGATGCCAAAGCTTCGTCATAAACCACGGTTGGAATGGCATCGTAAAGGCTCAAGATATAAACATCGAAATCGGGCTGTTGCCGTTTTATTTCCGCCGCCAGCCTGACTGCCAATAACTCGCCGCCCCCGACATTAAAACTGGGAATGATCTGAACAATTCTCACGTTAAAATTCCGGTTTTATGTGAATCAAATTAAACGCAACCCATGGGATGCGACACTAAATCATGCCCGCAGCATGCAAATACCGAGTTGCCACATCACCCCAATCATAACCCGGTGCCCGTTTAAGGTTTTCCTGCCGCATATGGTCATTAAGTGCAGCGTCGTTCAGCAGATTGGCAATTGCTTCTGCCGCATCAGCAGGCTTTTCTTTATCGACCAAAAACCCGGTTTTACCGTCTTCTATCAAGTCTATATTGCCTTCCACCTTGGTTGCCACTTGTGGCAGCCCGGTTGCCATAGCTTCAAGAATAACCAAAGGGCAACATTCAAAATGAGATGTCAAAAGAAATACGGTGGCCTGCTGGTATGCAGCAACCAAGTCATTGCCAGCTAGTCCCTCGCAGGTCGTTACGGTATTTTCCAAACCTAATTCAGCAATTTTTGGTTTCAATTTATGGGTTCCACCGCCCACTATTAAATAATGAATATCTGGATACATGGTTTTTACTATCGAAACAGCCGCTAAACCATACTCAATGTTTTTTTCAGGATAGTTTCTGGCTACCGTTAAAATAATTTTGGAACTGACTGGAATAGAAAGCTTGCTGCGGATAGATAGTTCTGACTGGCTTTGAAAACGCCCGGCATCAACCCCGTTGGATATTAGCCGAATTTTTTCACTACGAACGCCAATGTCCGTTAAGTTTTTTTTGGCGCTGTTACTAATCGCAATGACAGACTTGGCTTTATTGAGTGCCTGAGCCATGATTGTGTCTATATTGTATTTATCGCGCTGAGAACTTACGTTGTTGGCAACAATATCAGCGCCATGACTGGTAATAGTCCAAGGTCTTTTTGGCAACAATTGGGCTAAATAAAAAGCTACGGGAATGGAAAAATGACCTGAGATATAATCGGGATTGAATTTATTCAACGCTTTGTTCAAGAACCAGGTACTGGTTTGCCGCCAGGGTGTTCGATGATAACCAAACCGTGTGGCACCTCTAAAAATAGGATATTTGATAACCGAATATAAGGCTTCAGGATGGGTTTTTTCATGAGTAAACGCATTGAATACGCAAACATCATGCCCCTGCAATACCCATTGATTGGCAAGATGGTGCACGACAAATTCGCCACCGCCGGTCATAGGTAAAAACCCATTGGTTACGACTGCAATTTTCATGTTCTACGCTCTAAAACTTGGTTGGCGATAAACGATTCCAGTTTCTGTACTTCGTCGCGATTAGATAAAACATCATCGGATAATTGGGCTGCCGCCATTTTGTTTTCCGTCAGGGTTTTACACCATGCGCTGTAAAACTGTGCCATGGCAGCGGCAGCACACGCTGCATCGTTCAGTTTTATCACGCAAAAACAGTTCATATTCATTTTTCCGGCGGGCCAATCGCGTACCACTTCGCCTGTTACCACTGGCAAACCGCAAGCCAGATATTCACCAAGCTTAGTAGGAGAAGACACCTGATTGACCACGCTGTTGTCACGAATCAAAAATGCAATATCCGCCGCATTCAGGTAGCCACTGACTTCATGGTGCGCTGTTTTCATTACCCGTAAATGACTTGAAGGCACACCCAGACTAGAAGCCTGGGCAATGATTTGTTCGGGTGATGCCTGGGTAAGCATCAACATCTGCGCCGATGGGTCGAAAGTTTGAATATACGCTGCAAAAACTTGCAACATATAATCAATATTCTGCCATTTGCTGGTAGAGCCAGCGTAAACAAATAGGGCAATGGCGTCATCAATGCCTAGCTGCTGACGATACTGTTGTCTCAATTGCGCATTTAGTTTGAATAAATCCGATCCTACCGAGCATTGAAAAGCATGGTAATGCGCTTTTGTAGCCGGATATTTATTCTGCAAATGCACAACCATGTTTTGCGATTGGCAAGTAATCAATTCGGCATGATGGGCAATATCATGTTCAAGTTTATTTTCTTGGCTTTTAACTCGTTCCAGTTGTTTTGGATCACTGTAGTTAAACTCGGCTTCTTCAGGCATGGCACCATGCAAATCTGCAATCAAAACACTGGACGGGGTGAATCGTTTGATCGCTCTGGCCAATCGCCATGCAGAACTGGTTTCGCCAACAATGATTCCAGGACGCACCCAAAATCCAATGGTGATACCTACCAAAGCAAATGCAAGCTTGTTCCATAGGCGGGCCAGTAAGTGTCGATTAGTCCACACCACAGGTAGAATCAAATTTCGATCAAAAATGGGATTGATTTCCAGACGTCCACTTAATACCTTGCCCAGGTAACGTAACGAAACCAGCCTGACTTCCAACACATCGGCATTCAAAATGACTGATATGGCAGTATTGAGATTTTTAACTCGTATGTAGGCCCCATCACCTGGATTACTGAACGAATGAATGACAATTAATATGCTCATGACGGTGATCTTGCTAAGTTTTTATTAAGCTTTAATCGCTGTATTGTCAGCTTTTGTGACAACCTGTTTTTACAAACAAAGCCAGCAAACAGGCAAAGTTGAATAATGGCTTCTGTTGTGGTAAACGTAAAAACAAAGCTGGCTGCGGTCATAATAAAAATATAAAGTAATGCTGCACTGCAAGCGATTAAATCAACAGCATTATCGCCAGTGGACTTAATCAGGTTTGCGCGATATTTTTTATAAATTGAAATCAAAAACCAGATCAAGCTAATCATAGCTGGCAAGCCACCCACAAAACCCATTACCAGAAAGCTGTTGGTATCCCACATACTGTCACGTAAATGATGTTCCAGCTCAATCGGTCGGGTAAGGCCAATGCCGAACGGGTTTTCCATAATAATTCGAAGAGCGACATTTGCCTGATAAATTTTCGATAAAAAACCCGCATCCTGATATTTGGCTGCTTGCAGTTGTTCGGTTCGCGCCATCAATGTTCCAAACAAATCACTGGTTAAAATAAAATAAATCAATCCAAGGCCTAAAATAGGTGTCATCAACATCAACGCAAACTTTCTCGATAACTTTATTTGATTACGCACCGCAAATAACGCATAACTCAGGGTTACTACGCTGGCAAAAACAAATCCACGGGTACCGGTCGACATCAAAAAAAGTGTAAAAACACCATAAAGCGCCGCATATATTAATATCGACTTGGTTTTTTTTGCGGTAAGTGCCTTAACCAAAGAAAAGCCGGACAGCATGGCTATGGCAGTTGTACCATTTGGAAATACTCTGGGCATTTGATTGGCAAGAAAGTTTGTTCTTAATAATTCGGCATTCACCGGATTTTGGTACCAAGGCGTGAACTTTATTATCAGATCAGCGTTCTTGGTACTAATCAAATAACTTTGCAATGCAATACAAATTAATGAAGTTATAACCGTGACATATATCAAATACTTTATTCTTTCAGCAGAAATTATTTGAGTGCATATAAATACGGCATAATAGCAGCCTATGCCAATAGCCGTTCTGTAAAAAGAAACCATTTTTCCGTGGTCAAGCAGAAAGCCTTTGGTAGAGCCAACAATGATGAAAAATATCAAAGTAAGCACCGGCAGTATTTCAGCAGTATTTACCTGCCGCGCTGCAATGGCAATAAAACTACGCAGAAACAATGCGATTATCACAAAGTCCTGCGCGGCGATGGTGGCGAAGCCAATTTTGATGGACGAAAAATCAAAGGGTATGGTTATTATGCAATTTGTAACAATCAAAAAAGCAAGGCCATAGGTAATATAGCGAAATGCAGCAACAGCAGAAATTGAGCAAAAAATAATATAAATTACGGACATAATGATCTAGTTTTTATTTGCTTGCTTTACAGCCTTGAACGCTTTCATTGCCAATAAAAGGCTGGTTGAAATGCCCATGACTATTTTATATTCATTGGTTTGATATGTTGATGCTATCCAGCAGAAAAAGACAAGCAGCGCGACGAAAAATAGGTTCTTCAAAAAAGTCAACGCCAAGCTCGTACCAGTGCTTTTTACAATAGCTATGATGTTGATAAATGAAATCAAAATCTGTGAAAGCGTATATGAAGCAGCCAAGCCAATTGCACCGTATACTGGAATCGTGTAATAAGCTGCCGTCAGAAAAACAACGCCCCAAATAAAATTTACACCAAAACCAAACCATAAACGGTTGAAACTGGAAAATATATTATATGCAACCTGACCTATGCAACCATAAACCAATGTTTGCCCCAGTACCCACTGTGTAAGTTGGTCGTTTGAGGCAAAATCTGCACCGAACGGTAACAAGGCAATCTCAGGATAAGCGATCAACACCAGGCAAAATGGCGCTGTTACTACCAGCGATATTGATTGAGCGTATCGTAGCGACTTTCTGTATTGCTTGAAATTATTTTTATTCAACAAATCGCTTAAAATAGGAAGCAACGGCGCTATGATGATATTCAGCGCCATTTCAGGCACCTGCTTTATTCGGTTAAGCGCGTTATAAACCCCTAATTCCGCATATCCGCCTGGCTGATTCGCCAACATGGCATTCGCTGCCCATATAACTGGTGTAGTCATTATGCCTCCCAGAAATGACGGCAAACTAAAACGCCACAGAATATCCCGCTCACTCCAGCAATTATTATAAGAAAAAGATATTTTTTTCCTGAAAAACTCTTTACGAATGGCATGATAGTTCAAAAGCCAGTTAAACGCAGAGTTAATTACCAATGCCCAAATAGCACCGTATAAGCCCCATACGTATGCGCCAATGATGTTCAGTGGAAAGCTGACGATACCAAGCCATAAATTGATACGCGCTGTTGTTTTGAATGCCTCGAAACCAACAATGATGCCAGTCTGCGCGGCATTAACGGCACTGAGCAGCATGAATAATGTACCGATACGAATTTCATCACTCAAGTGTGGCGCTGCCAATGTATTAGCTGCCAGCCAAGGTGCAAATATGAAAAGAACCGTTGCCGCCAATAAACTGGTTGCCCAGGAAAATGCACTCGATAGTGCTGCTATTCGTCCAGTTTTCCCCGGGTCGCTTTCGCGAAACTCGGCAATAAACTTGGTTGCCGTCATACCAAGACCGAAACCGGCAATACTGCCAATCATGCCTATTGTGTTTTGAATAATCCCTAGCTCGCCGAAAGTTGTTTTCCCCAAAATTCTGGCAACCACTATAGCTGCAATTAACCCCGAACCTCTTGATACCAACGCGCCAATTAATGACCAAAAGCTGCCTGATAGAAATCGATATACCAATGTCGACTTGTCTAAACTCTTCATCTATTTAGAAAGTATCCTCTAAAAATTCCATAAATCATAGCCATTAAATACGTATTTTTTATTTATTTTTTATTAGAAGAACTGTCAAATATCCTTCGTAACTCAACACAATATCACTCAGTTGCATTAGCTTTTTTATTGGTCTTATAAAACCCCAGTGAGCAAATATCGTGTTTTTGGCCAAAGTGCTTCTACTGATTAGTTTTAAGTTACTTCCCTCGATCTCTTTTTTCATATCGTATATCTTGTACTCATCCGGCCATGGCCATTGGTAGCCATTCAATAGTTTTTTTTTCACCAAATAGGCACTCCTGTATGGGAATGAGTAATGATTGGGTATTGCTACTATGATTGCCCCGTCTGGCTTAAGTATTCGCTTGTATTCTTTTAGAATAATGATTCGATCTTCTTTATTAAAATGCTCTATCACTCCTGAGTTGAATACAACATCAAAACTATTATCTGGATAACTCATGAAAAACATGTTTTCCACGTTAAAAAATCCGTCTATATTAAGTTGTTTACACGCATCCTTTACTTTGACTAGTATATCGTCATTCAAATCAAGAAAATGTTTTTCTAGGCAATTGTCAAGCAACATGCTGGTTATTCCAGTCTCGCAACCTGCCTCAATAACTTTTTTATAGTTATTTTTTATGCAAATACTGTTTATTATTTCGGCAAATTCCTTTTGGAAATCACAAGGTTTATGGTAGGCATGAATAATATTGCTTACGCTTATGGTGGCGCTATGTTTTTTCCAAATTTCTTCTTGTCGCATAATGCCGCCTATTTTTAGGTTGCGTGTTAATTGCTTAATATATTGACTATTCTATTACAGGCTTTGCCGTCGCCATAAGGATTGTGAGAAGTCGACATTTTTTTATATATTTTAGCGTCCGCAAGAACGCTCTCTATGCCATCAACGATTTTGTGTTTGTCAGTTCCTACCAACAAAACTGTTCCCGCTTCAACTGCTTCCGGCCTTTCTGTCACCTCACGCATCACCAGAACCGGTTTGCCGAGTGACGGGCCTTCTTCCTGTATTCCCCCTGAATCGGTCAATATCAAATCGCTTCGATCCATCAACCAGACGAAGGGCGCATAATCGAGTGGTGAAATTAAATATACGTTTTTTGATTCAGATAAAATTTCGTATACAGGTTTTTGAACATTGGGGTTTAAATGCACTGGGTATATCAAATCCCAGTCGGAGTGGGTTTCTGCCAATTGTTTTATGGCCCCACATAAATCAACAAACCCCTGGCCAAAATTTTCTCGTCTATGACCTGTAATCAATATCAGTTTTCGTTTGGGGTTTAAAATGGTCTGGAACAGCTCAGTGCCAAATTGTTCTATCCATACGGTATCGGCAAGCTGATTCACCTTGTCTCTGACAATAAGCAGAGCATCGATCACGGTATTACCTGTTACCACAATGTTTTGTTGAGGTACGCCTTCTTTTAACAGGTTTGATTTGGCTGTCTCGGTGGGGGCGAAGTGGTAATTGGCCAAGCGACCTACCAGTGTCCGGTTAGCTTCTTCCGGGAATGGTGCTTTCAGGTTTCCGGTTCTTAGTCCTGCTTCTACATGGCCAATCTGTATTCCGGCATAAAATGCAGCCAGGCTGGCAGCAAGACAGGTTGTGGTATCGCCATGAACCAGAACGATGTCGGGTTTTGAATCACGAAATACCTCCCGCAAACCCAATAGAACCTTGCTTGTGATGTCGAATAAATCCTGGTTAGGAGCCATTAGATCCAAGTCATATTCTGGCTCTATTTCAAATAAATTCAAAACCTGATCCAGCATTTGCCTGTGCTGTGCGGTAACGCAGACGATGGTCTCAATATTTTTTGCCTGTTTTAACGCTAGTACGACTGGTGCCATTTTTATAGCTTCTGGCCGTGTTCCAAATACGACCATTATTTTTTTAGTCATTCGTTTTTCCTTGTGTTTGACAAAATTTGTAGCTACGTCAGCGTCCAGTTGGCTCCTCGTCCCACGCTGAGCGTGGGAACGAGAAACGCTTGCGATTGGCAGAGCGCGCGGCAAGCAGCATTGCTTTGCTGCGTATGGAAACGAGAGTAATCCAGTGGTTTTCGCTGAATAGTTACCCGTTTTTTATGCATCGCCTTGATCGTTAGCACGGTCAAGCCAGGCTTGCAGGTCGGTGATGCTGTTGAAGTCCAGCAGGTCGTCCGCGAGGTTTTCCAGTGTATCCAATGACAGCTTGGGCAGTTGTTTCAGTGCTGTTTCCAGCTCCGGGTGCAGGCCGAATTTGCGCTCCGGGTGCAGGCCGAATTTGCGGCGGAGTAAGCGGGTAAGCAAGACGACACATTCCTTTTTCTTGCCTATTTGTTCGCCTTGTTCCAGGCCTTGTTCCAGGCCTTGCTCTGTCCAGACTTTTACCATGCCCATGATTTCACCTTCTTTCGTTTGGTAATGCTGTTGATATTCTGTGACTTCTTGTTCGGTCAGGTCGGCATAATAATCAATGAAGTCACTGTATTTACGGATTTTATTGGGATCGGTTTCGAGGCGAACCAAACCCAGTTGAGCAGCCCAATACATTTCCAGCCGCTGTTGTCTTGGATGCTGCATGTTGGGCAGGTTGAGCCGGGCCACGATGTTATCGCTTTCTTGGTAGTCGGCAGCGGACAGCCGTTTCAAATCGCAGACCAGATAGTGAAAACTGAGGTAGGTATGCCGGTTACCACCGAGTTTCAATTCAGCAGGCCGCCGACCCGCTTTGAGAAAAATCACTACCGGGACGATGCGTTCGGTTTTTAGCAACTCCGCGATGTCCAGGCAGTAATGCGCCAAACGATAGATGGAAAACAAGTCGCTTCGGGTTTCTTCTTCAATGACAAACAGCAGGGCTTCGCGCTTGCCGTCCGGCCATTCCACCAGCAACGGGGTGTCGAGATTGCGGAAGCGGTTACCCAGGCGTTCTTGCAGTTGCTCTTGCCGAACCGGAATGATGCGCGCCTGCGCCAGATCATCAGATGCTTCCTCGGGGGCAAAAAAAGCCAATGCCTGGCGCGGGTAATCCAGTATCAGGTTTTTGAAGTTCTGGTCGTGCATGGGAAAAATGGGGCGTAGTTCTTTCAAGCTGCAAATTATCCGTGTTTAGCCAGCCCAGTTTGTAAATCGCTCGTCACCGTAAAATCCAGCAAAGCATCGGCCAAGTCCATCAGCTTTGTCAGCTCCATATCGGGTAGCTGCAATAAGGCCGCTTCCAGCTCCGGATGCAGGCCAAATTTACGGCGGAGTAAGCGCGTCAGCAGGGTGGTGATGCTTTCTGCTTTGCGGCCTTCCTTGTTCCCTTCCTTGCGACCTTGCAGACGTTCTTCTTCGGCAATTTCCTGGTAGAAGCGGGTTTGTTTGAGTTCGGTATCTAAGCCCAGCATGGTTCTGATCTCCTCCCGCGTCAAGTGCGGCAGTTTGTAGACAAGGACGGTTTCGACAAAATTCAGGATGTCTATGCCGTGTAGGGTGCGTTGTT
>Ga0207951_100250_pt1 | contig 32568 bp, 27 predicted proteins | sample Subbio12Aug_8Bad_FD_184830 | JGI IMG/M metagenome (GOLD analysis project Ga0207951, IMG submission 184830) | Serpentinite rock and fluid subsurface biosphere microbial communities from McLaughlin Reserve, California, USA - CR12Aug_8Bad (SPAdes) | ecosystem: Environmental > Terrestrial > Deep... | reverse complement strand
ACCCAAGGGTCCTGCGCGGCGTTGCATCGCTTGCCCGGACGCGAGTCCGGGCTGCGCGCTGCGCCTTGCTCAGGGCCCTTGGCCACCCCGGCGCGGGCGCATGGGATGGCCTCTCACACTCTGAGCCGTGGGCGCCAGCGCGGGGAGACTGTCCGCTGCCGACGCGGCGCGCGCGCTGCGCGCGCGCTGGCGCGGCTGGTGGCGCGCGCGGCAGCCGCGCGCCGAGCGCTGGACGCTGACCCAGCGCAACGTCTACATCCTGCCGACGCCCGCCGGCGCGGTCTTTGCGCTGACCCTGCTGCTGCTGCTGGTCGCGTCGATCAACTACCGGCTCAGCCTGGGCTACCTGCTGACCTTCCTGCTCGCCGGCGCCGGCCTGGTGTCGATGCACACCACGCACCGCACGCTGCGCGGACTGAGCCTGCAGTTGCGCACGCCGCCGGCAGGCTTCGCCGGCGAGCCCGCCAGCGTCGAGGTGCTGCTGAACAACCCCTCGCACGAGCGCTACGGCATCGGGCTGGCCTTCGTGGCCAGTGCCGACCCGCGCCGCCCGGCCTGGGTCGACGTGCCGGCGCAGGGCCAGGCGCAGGCCCGGCTGGCTTTCGTGCCACCGCATCGCGGCGTGCACGAGGTGCCGGCGCTGCACATCGAGACGCGCTTCCCGCTCGGGCTGTTTCGGGCCTGGTCGCTGTGGCGGCCGCAGGCCGAGGTGCTGGCCTGGCCACGCCCCGAACAGCCAGCGCCTGCGCTGCCGGCGAGCCAGCCGCTGCCCGGCGACCGCAGCGCCGGCCGCGCCGAGCGCGGCGAGTTCGACGGCGTGCGCGCCTACCAGCGCGGCGACACGCTGCGCCAGATCGTCTGGAAGAAGGCCGCGCGCACCGGCGAGCTGGTCAGCCGCGACGCGCGCCGGATCGCCGGCGGCGAGCTGTGGCTGGACTGGGCGGCCACCACCGGCGCCGGCGACACCGAGGCCCGGCTGGCGCGGCTGGCGGCCTGGGTACTGGCCGCCGACGCCGCCGACCTGCGCCACGGCCTGCGCCTGCCGGGGCTGCAACTGCCGCCCGAGCATGGCGAGGTGCAGCGCCGGCGCGCGCTCGACGCGCTGGCGAGGTTCCGATGACCGCGCCTGCGCCGACCCTCGAGGCGCGCGCCCGCGACGCGCTCGACCGCGGTTTTGCCGTCTCGACCTGGTGGCCGGGCTGGGCGCGGCTGCCGCGCGATACGCGCGACGTGCTGTTCCTGCTCGGCGTGATCGCCTGGACGCTCGCCCCGCACGCCAGCCACCTGCCGGCCTGGTGCATCTTCATGACCGCCGCGGTGCTGCTGTGGCGGGCCCGGCTCGCGCTGCTGCAACTGCCGCTGCCGGGGCGCTGGTCGGTGCTGGGCGTGCTCGCGGTCGCGCTCGCGCTGACCGGGTGGAGCCACGGCAGCCTGATCGGCCGCGACCCGGGCGTGACGATGCTGGTCGTGCTGATGGTGCTCAAGACGCTCGAGCTGCGCGCGCGCCGCGACGCGCTGGTCGTCTTCTTCCTCGGCTTCTTCCTGGTCCTGACCAACTTCCTGTACTCGCAGTCGATCGCCGTCGCCGCGGCGATGCTGATCGCCGTCTGGGGGCTGCTGACCGCGCTGGTGCTCGCGCACATGCCGGTCGGCCGGCCGTGGTTGCGCCACGCGATGGGGCTGGCCGCGCGCACCGCGCTGCTCGGCCTGCCGGTGATGCTGGTGCTATTCCTGCTGTTTCCGCGCATCGGCCCGCTGTGGGGGCTGCCGCAGGACGCGGCGGCCGCGCGCACCGGCCTGTCGGGCACGCTGACGATGGGCGGCATGGCCGAGCTGGCCGGCGACGACCGCATCGCCTTCCGGGTGCGCTTCGACGGCCCGCCGCCCCCGCCCGAGCAGCTGTACTGGCGCGGCCCGGTGCTGGGCCAGTTCGACGGCCGCGAATGGCGCCAAACCGAGGCCGCCGAGCCCGATGGCCGCGAGGCCGTGCGATTGCGTACCCACGGCCCGGGCATCGACTACGAGATCGTCGTCGAGCCCTCGACGCTTGCCACCCTGCCCCTGCTCGAGGCGACCCCGGCCAGCGGCGCGCGTGCGCCGCGGCTCGAGGGCCTGCGCATCGGCCTGACGCCCGACCTGCAATGGCTGGCCGAGCGCCCGCTCGCCGAGCGTGTGCAACTGCGCACGCGCGCCTACCCGCGCTTCGACCACGGCCCGCTGGCCGCCGGGCCGGACCTGGCCGACGACCTGCTGCTGCCGGCCGGCTTCAACCCGCGCACCCTCGCCTGGGCGCAGGCGCTGCAGCGCGCGCACGGCGGCACGACCGACGCCATGGTGCTGGTGCAGGCCGTGCTCGGCCACATCCGCCGCGAGCCCTATGTCTACACGCTGGCTCCGGGCACCTACGGCGACGAGCGCGGCCGCCACGCGGTCGACGAGTTCTGGTTCGACCGCCGCGCCGGCTTCTGCGAGCACTACGCGGTGGCCTTCACCGTGATCATGCGCGCGCTCGGCGTGCCGGCGCGGATCGTCACCGGCTACCAGGGGGCCGACCCGGTCTTGCAGGACGGCTGGGTCGTCGTGCGCAACAGCCACGCGCATGCCTGGGCCGAGGTCTGGCTGGCCGGCCGCGGCTGGCTGCGCGTGGACCCGACCGCCGCCGTCGCACCCGAGCGCATCCTCAGCAGCCTCGCGCTGCGCCCGGCGCCGGGGCTGGTCGCCGGCGCGATCGCCGGCATCGACCCCGAGCTGCTGGCCTCGCTGCGCCGGGCCTGGGAGACCCTGAACCACCAGTGGAACCACTGGGTGCTGAACTATTCGCGCGGACACCAGCTCGACCTGCTGCGCGCGCTGGGCTTCACCGCGCCCGACTGGGCCGACCTCGGCGTGCTGCTGCTGGCCCTGCTGAGCGCCGCGGCCGCGGCGAGCGCCGGCTGGGTCGCCTGGGACCGCTGGCGGCAGGACCCCTGGCTGCGGCTGCACCAGCGGCTGCGCGCGGCGCTGGCCGGGCTCGGCGTGGCCGCCGCCGCGCACGAGGCGCCGCGCACGCTGGCCGCGCGCGTCGAGGCCGAGCTCGGCGAGCGCGGGCTGCCGCTGGCGCAGGCGCTGCGCGAGTTCGACCGCGCGCGCTACGCCGCCGGCGCACCGCTGCGCCCGCGCGGCTGGGCCCGCCGCTTCGAGCGCATCGCCCGCGGGCTGCGGCGCGCCCAGGCGAGCGCGGTACGGCCGGGATAATGCGAGGCATGCGCTTTCGACCCACCCTGCCCCACGGCCTGCCCGCACTCCTGCCCGCCCTGGCGCTGACCGCCCTGCTCGGCGCCGCGCAGCCGGCGGTGGCCAGTCGCGCCGCGGCCCCCTCAGCCGCGGCGGCGACGCCGGCCGCGTTCTACGCCGACCCGGCGCTCGTCCAGCGCTTCGTCGACGACACCGCCGCCGCCCACGGCCTCGACCCGGTCTGGGTCGCCGAGCAGTTGCGGCAGGCCCGCCACGTACCGGTCGTGCGCCGCTTGATCATGCCGGCGCCGCCGGGCGTCGCGCGCAACTGGACGGCCTACCGTGCGCGCTTTGTCGAACCGCGGCGGGTGCAGGCCGGCCTGGCGTTCTGGCGGACGCACGAGGTGGCGCTGGCGCGCGCCGAGGCGCAGTACGGCGTGCCGGCCGAGATCGTCGTCGCGATCATCGGCGTCGAGACCTTCTACGGCCGGGTGATGGGCAACCACCGCGCGCTCGACGCGCTGGCCACGCTGGCCTTCGACTTCCCGCCCGGGCGCAGCGACCGCAGCGCGTTCTTCCGCGACGAACTCGGCCACCTGCTGGCCTGGAGCCGGCGCGAGTCGATCGACCCGGGCGAGGTTCGCGGCTCGTTTGCCGGCGCGATCGGGCTGCCGCAATTCATGCCGAGCAGCATCGGCCGCTGGGCGGTCGACTTCGACGGCGACGGCCGCATCGACCTGCGCGCCAACGCCGCCGACGCGGTCGGCAGCGTCGCCCACTACCTTGCGGCGCACGGCTGGCAGCGCGGCCTGGCCACCCACCACGCGGTGACCGCACCGCCGCCCGGCCCCGACCGCGACGCGCTGCTCGCGCCCAGCGTCGTGCCGAGCTTCAGCGCGGCGCAACTGGCCGAGCGCGGCGCGCTGCTCGACGAGGCCGGCCGCCACCACCAGGGCCTGCTCGCGCTGATCGAGCTCGAGGACGGCGGCCGGCCGCTGGTGCATGTGGCCGGCACGCAGAACTTCTTCGTGATCACGCGCTACAACCGCTCGAGCTACTACGCGTTGGCGGTCATCGACCTCGCCGCCGCGCTGGTCGCGGCGCGCGACATGGCGCCGACGGCCGCCGCCAACCCCGGGCGCTGAGCGCGCACGCCGGTGGCGTGGCGGGGGCCTACAGCCGTGCTGCGCGGCCTGTCGGGTCGACAGCCTGGCGGCGGCCACGGCCGCCGGGTCCGCCGGGGTCTTGCGCGCCGGCGTCGGCAGCAGCGTCGCAGCGCTGCGGCTGACCGCCGCACACCGGGCAACTGCCGTCGGCGCCACCGACACCACCGCAGGAGCCCTTGATCGGCCGACGCCCGAGCAGCACGCCGACCGCCATCGCGACGAACAGCATGGCGACCAGCGCGACGGCAGCGGCGACGGTGGTCAGCATATCGCTAGCCGAACAGCCGTGAGAACGCCGGCGACGCGCGCTCGACGATGCGCTCGCCCTCGCGCAGCAGGATCAGCGCCGGCAAATCGCGCGCGACGGCGTACGCCAGCCCTTCGTCGGGCCCGAGCACGGTCAGCGCGGTGGCCAGCGCATCGCCGTAGACGCAGCGCGGGTGCAGCACCGATACCGAGATATGCGCATGGCGCACCGGTGCCGCAGTGCGCGGGTCGATGAGGTGCGAGTACGCGCGGCCACCGTCGGCGAAGAAGTTGCGGTAACTGCCCGAGGTGCAGACGGCCAGGTCGGCCGGGCCGATCACGGCATGCACCTCGCGCGTGCCGGGCAGCGGCCGCTCGATCGCGATGCGCCAGGGCTGGCCGTCGGGGCGCCGGCCGAGCGCGTGCATGTCGCCGCCGATGTCGACCAGCGCGTCGCGCAGCCCGCGCGCCGCGAGGTGATCGGCAACGCGGTCGACCGCATAGCCCTTGGCGATCGACGACAGGTCGAGATAGGTGCCGCCGACCTGCGTCAGGCTGCGCTCGGCGGCGTCGAACCGCAGCCGCTGCCAGCCCACGCGTGCGCGCGCGGCCTCGACCAGGTCGGCCGGCGGTGGCTCGTTGCGGCGGCCCTCGGGACCGAAGCCCCAGACGTTGACCAGCGGGCCGACGGTGACGTCGTACGCGCCGGCGCTGTCCGCGGCCATCGCCAGCGCCGTGCGCAGCACCTCGGCCAGGCTCGGCGGGGCGGTCAAGACCGTGCCGGGCGGCGCGCGATTGAACCGCGTGACGAACGAATCGTCGCGGAAGGTGCTCATCTCGGCGTTGACGGTGTCGAGCAGCGCCTCGATCTCGGCGCGCAGTTCGACGGCGCCGACCCCGCGCGGCAGTTCGCCGGTGCGCACGGACCAGCGCGTACCCATCGTCGCGCCTTCGAGCACCAGCGGCCGGGTCGCCGGCGAGCAAGCAGCGAGCCAGGGCGCCGCGGCCAGCGCGCCTAGCGCGGCAAGCCCGGCACGGCGGGTCGTCGATCGGTTGGCCATGGCATTTCCATTATCCGCCGAAGTCGTCGAGCAGGATATGGTCGGGCTCGACACCGAGATCGGTGAGCATCCTGATCGTCGCGCTGTTCATCATCGGCGGGCCGCACAGGTAGTACTCGCAGTCCTCGGGCGCCCGGTGGTGCTTCAGGTGGTGCTCGTAGACGACCTGGTGGATGAAGCCGCGGTAACCGCTCCACTGGTCTTGCGGCGCCGGATCCGACAGCGCCAGATGCCAGCGGAAGTTGTCGTGCTCGGCCTGCAGGCGGTCGAAATCCTCGACGTAGAACGCCTCGCGCAGCGAACGGGCGCCGTACCAGAAGGTGATCTTGCGCCTGGACTTCAGCCGCACGAGCTGGTCGAAGATATGCGAGCGCAGCGGCGCCATGCCGGCCCCGCCGCCGATGAATACCATCTCGGCGTCGGTGTCGCGGGCCAGAAACTCGCCGAACGGGCCGAACAGCGTGATCCGGTCGCCGGGCTTGCGGCTGAAGAGGTAGGTCGAGACGATGCCCGGCGGCAGTTCGGGGCGGTTGGGCGGCGGCGTGGCGATGCGGACGTTGAACTTCAGCACGCCGCGCTCGAGCGGGTAGCTGGCCATCGAGTACGCGCGCACCGTCGACTCGGCACGGTTGTCGAGCTCGAGGTCGAACAGTCTGAAGCGCTCCCAGTCACTGCGGTATTCGGCCGGAATGTCGAAGTCGCCAAAGCGCGCGCGAAACGGCGGCACCTCGAACTGCATGTATTCGCCGGCGCGAAAGTGCAGGTCGACGCCCTCGGGCAGCGCCAGCACCAGCTCCTTGATGAAGGTCGCCACGTTGGCGTTGGACACCACGGTGCACTCGAGCTTGCGCACGCCGAAGAATTCTGCGGGCACGTGGATCTTCATGTCCTGCTTGACCGCGACCTGGCACGACAGGCGCCAGCCCTCGCGCAGCTCGGCGCGGCTGAGCTTCTCGGCCTCGGTCGGCAGGGCCGCGCCGCCGCCAGCGAGGACCTGGCACTTGCACTGGCCGCAGGTGCCGCCGCCGCCGCATGCCGACGACAGGAAGATGCCCTCCTCGGCCAGCGCGACGAGCAGCTTGCGTCCCGGGCTCGATTCGATGCGCTTGTCGGGGTCGTCGTTGATCTCGATCCAGACGCTGCCGCTGGCCACCAGCTTCGAGCGGGCGTACAGGATCACCAGCACCAGCACCAGCACGGTGCCGGTGAAGGCCAGCACCCCGGCGGCGATCTGCACCACCATCAGAGCTGCACCCCGGCGAATGACATGAAGCCCATCGACATCAGCCCGGCGACGATGAACACGATGCCCAGCCCCTTGAGCCCGTCGGGCACGTCGCTGTACTTGAGCTTCTCGCGCACGGCCGCGAGCAGCACGATCGCCAGCAGCCAGCCGACGCCGGCCCCGAAGCCGTACACCACCGACTCGGCAAAGTCGTAGTGACGCTCGACCATGAACAGGCTCGCGCCGAGGATCACGCAGTTGACCGTGATCAGCGGCAGGAAGATGCCCAGCGCGTTGTACAGCGCCGGCACGTACTTGTCGAGCAGCATCTCGAGGATCTGGACCAGCGCGGCGATGATGCCGATGTAGGTCATCAAGCCCAGGAAGCGCAGGTCGAGCGCGGCCAGCGCCGGCACCCCCGTCCACGCCAGGGCACCGGCATCGAGCACGTGGTGCAGCATCAGGTTGTTCAGCGGTGTCGTCAGCGTCAGCACCACCGTCACCGCGATGCCCAGCCCGAGCGCGGTCTCGACCTTCTTCGAGATCGCCAGGAACGTGCACATGCCGAGAAAGAACGCCAGGGCCATGTTCTCGACGAACACGGCGCGGATGAACAGGCTGAGCAGGTGTTCGAACATCGCTGTGCACCGTCAGAAGGCCTGGGCAGGGCGCGAGTTCGGCGCGATGCGAAACGCGTCGCGCTCGATCTGCTCGGTGCGCACGCTGCGCAGCGCCCAGATGAACAGGGCGATCAGGAAGAACGCGCTGGGCGGCAGCAGCATCAGTCCGTTGGGCTGGTACCAGCCGCCCTCGCCGACCGTCAGCAGCACCGGATAGCCCAGCAGACTGCCCGAGCCGAGCAGTTCGCGAGACGCCGCCACGCACACCAGCACCACCGAGTAGCCCAGCGCATTGCCGAGCCCGTCGAGCACGGCCAGACCGGGCGGGTGCTGCATCGCGAACGCTTCGGTGCGGCCCATGACGATGCAGTTGGTGACGATCAAGCCGACGAACACCGACAGCTCGCGACTGAGCTCGAAGGCGTAGGCCTGCAGCAACTGGTCGACGACGATCACCAGCGAGGTGATGATCGTCATCTGCACGATGATGCGGATGTTGGTGGGGATCGCCTCGCGGATCAGCGAGACGAAGAAATTCGACCCCACGACCACGAAGATCACCGCCGCGCACATCAGCAGCGCGGTGTCGAGCCGGGTCGTGATCGCCAAGGCCGAGCAGATGCCGAGGATCTGCAGCGCGATCGGGTTGTTCGCGAAGATCGGGTCGAGCAGTACGTTCCTGGCCTTCAGCGTCGTCGCCATCGTCGTCGCTCCTGTGTTGCCTGCCACCCCTACTGCGGCCGGGCCGCGGCCAGCCGCGCCAGGTACGGGCCGTAGCCGGTCTCGTCCAGCCAGAACCGAACCAGGTTGTGGACGCCGCGAGCGGTGATCGTCGCCCCGGCCAGCCCGTCGATGCGGTGCTGGGCGTCGGCGGCACCCTCGGGCACGGCGCCGCGGTCGACACGGATCGCCAGCGCGCCGGCGTCGTCGAACACGCGCTTGCCGACCCAGCGCGCCTGCCAGCGCGGGTTGTCGATCTCGCCGCCCAGCCCCGGCGTCTCGGCATGATCATGAAACCGGATGCCGGCCACCGTCGTCAGGTCGCGCTCCAGCGCGATGAAGCCGTGCATCGTCGACCACAAGCCGTAGCCGCGCACCGGCAGCACGATGCGCGTCACTTGCCCGGCGGCGTCACGCACGAGGAAGACCTCGCCGACATGCGCGATGCGGCGGATGCCGGCCGGGTCCTCGACCAGCGCCCGGCTCTGCGCGGGGTCACGCGCGGCGGCCAGCGGGTCGAACGCCTGCGGCCGCTCGACATACTCGCCAGTGGCCAGGTCTACGAAGCGCCGCTCGAGGCGCGCGCGTGCCTCATGCAGGTCGATGCCCGGCCCGTACAGGCCGGCCGTGCGCAGGATGTTGAGCTCGCGAAACAGCGCCCGGTTGTGCTCCTGCGCCGGGCGCAGCGTCACCGCCGCGGTCGAGACCAGGACCGCGCAGACCAGGCACACCAGCAGCGCCACGCGCAGCGTGTTGGCGACGCTGTCCTTGCTAGCCGCCACGGGCGTCTGCCTGCAGACGGCGCTGGCGGCGACGGATATTGGCGCGCATCACGTAGTGGTCGATCAGCGGCGCGCACATGTTGCCGAACAGGATGGCCAGCATGACCCCTTCGGGGAAGGCCGGGTTGACGACCCGGATCAGCACCGTCATGACGCCGATCAGCGCCCCGAAGATCAGCTTGCCGGTGTCGGTCATCGCCGCCGACACCGGGTCGGTGGCCATGAAGACCAGGCCGAAGGCAAAGCCGCCGAGCGTCAGGTGCCAGTACCAGGGCATCGCGAACATCGGGTTGGTCTGGCTGCCGATCCAGTTGAACAGGGTGGCCATCGCGGCCATGCCCAGCAGCATGCTCAGCATGATGCGCCACGACGCGATGCGCGTGACCAGCAGGACCAGCGCGCCGATGGCGATCATGACCAGCGAGGTCTCGCCGATCGACCCCTGGATGCCACCGAACGCGGTCTGCATCCAGCTCAGGTCGACCTCGGGCAGCCGCGACGCATTGGCATCGAGCGGGGCCGAGAAGTCGAGTTGCCCGGCAGCGGCCATCGCCAGCGGCGTGGCGCCCGAGAAGCCGTCGACCGCGGTCCATATCTCGTTGCCCGACATCTGCGCCGGGTAGGCGAAGAACAGGAATGCGCGCCCGACCAGCGCCGGGTTGAGGAAGTTCTTGCCGGTGCCACCGAAGACCTCCTTGCCGAACACGACCCCGAAGCTGATGCCGAGGAAGACCAGCCACAGCGGGATCGTCGGCGGCAGGATCAGCGTGAACAGGATACCGGTGACGAAGAAGCCCTCGTTGACCTCGTGGCCGCGCTTCCAGGCAAACAGCCCCTCCCACAGGAAGCCGCCGAGGTAGGTGACGATCAGGATCGGCACGTAGTACACGGCGCCGTGCAGCAGGTTCGACCCGAAGCTGCGCGGGTCGAACCCGGTCAGCGCGGCGACCAGATCGGTGCGCCAGCCCGGGATCGGCTGGTAGCCGTGCTCGGCGATCTGCAGGTTGGCCTGGAAGCCGACGTTGACCATGCCGAACAGCAACGCCGGCAGGGCGGCAAACCAGACCGTCATCATGACCCGCTTGAGGTCGATGCCGTCGCGCACATGCGGCGCCACGCCCGTCGTGCGCGACGGGCTGTAGAGCATCGTGTCGAACATCTCGTAGAAAACGTAGAAACGTTCGAGACGACCGCCCTTGTGGAAGTGCGGCGCGATGCATCGGTCGATATGGGCGCGCAACCCCACCGCTTCAGCCCTCTTGCTCGTAGCGGTCGAGATTGTCGCGCAGGATCGGCCCGTACTCGTACTTGCCGGCGCAGACGTAGGTGCACAAAGCCAGGTCCTCCTCGACGAGTTCGAGCGCACCCAAGGCCACCGCGGTCTCGACGTCGCCGACGACGAGCGCGCGCAGCAATGGCGTGGCCAGGATGTCGAGCGGCATCACCGCCTCGTACTGGCCCAGCGGCACCATCGCGCGTTCGCTGCCGTTGGTCGTCGTCGTCAGCGCCAGACGCCGGCCCGGCCACAGCCGCGACAGGTAGATGTTCAGCGCCGAATGGCGCTCCAGACCCGGCGACAGGTAGCCCAGCAGCGCACGCTCTCGGCCCTCGCGCAGCACGCACACCTGGTTGGCGAAACGCCCCAGATACGCGACCGGACCCTGCGCGGTGCGGCCGTCGAGCGCCGAGCCCGAGACGATGCGGCTGTCGCCGGGCTGCAGCTCGCCGGCGGTCAGCGCGTCGAGGCCAGCGCCGACCCGGGTGCGCAGCAGCCGCGGCTCGCGTACCTGCGGCCCGGCCAGCGCGACGACGCGCGCGACGTCGAGCCGTCCAGTGATAAACAGGCGGCCGATCGCGATCACGTCCTGGTAGCCGACGACCCAGACCGTGCGCCCGGGGCCGACCGGGTCGAGATGATGGATATGCGTGCCGGGGTTGCCGGCTGGGTGCGGGCCGTCGAACACCGCTTCGCGCACCGCGCCGCCGGCGAACGACGGCAGCTTCGAGCGCGGCGAGCGGCAGACCCAGAGCGGCCCGTCGGTGAGCCGCGAGAGCCGCGCCAGGCCGTCGCGAAATGCGTCCTCGGCAGGCCCGACGACCACGTCGGGGTCGGGCGCGAGCGGCTGCGTGTCGACCAGCGAAACGAAGATCGAGCGCGGCACCGACCCCGGCGCGGGCACCTTGCCGAACGGGCGGGTGCGCAGCGCCGTCCACAGCCCCGAGGCGAGCAGTAGACGCTGCACACCCTCGCGCGTGGTCCCTGCGCCACTGTCGCGAACCTCGAAGCGCTCTTCGTCGTCGCCGTCGAGATCGACGACGACCGACAGCAGCGCCCGCCGGGCGCCGCGGTGAATCGCGCGCACCGTGCCGGCCCCTGGCGAGGTGTAGACCACCCCGTCGAACCTGCGGTCGGCAAACAGCACCTGACCCAGCCGAACGCGATCACCCTCGGCGACCTGCAGCGCCGGCTTGAGCCCGGGATAGTCGGCGCCGAGCAGCGCCACCGACCGTACGGCGGCAGCGCTGCCGACCACCTGACGCGGCACACCAGCCAGCGGGATGTCGAGGCCCTTGTTGATTCTGATGATCACGTCGAGCAAACTGCCGGCCTCGGCTGACTAAGCCCATCAACGCGCGCGCTGCCGCTGCGCGGCGTGCGCACTCGAACCGTCCATGAACTGACGGGTTGCTATTGATCAGTGTCAACGATGCTAGCATGGCGATGCAGGCGTTCCCGAGTTTCCCGGATCGACACGCCGCCAGGTTTGGCGAACACGGCCTGCCCCGGGCAGCTCCCGCGCGCAAATCGGGGGCCGGACCGGAACCCGGCCCGTGCGGCGCGACCCAAACGCGTGGTGCCGGCGCGCCACAGCAGCGCGGCGCGCCGTGCGCACCGAGGAGGCCCGCAGCATGGACACCATCCTGTCGACGATCCTGAAGGAAAAGGCCGAGCTGCTCGCCGACGGCCACAGCGTCGCCTACCACTGGCTGCCGCCGCACGCGTACGTCAGCCGCGCCGTGCAACTGATGCACGACGCCGGCGTGGGCTGCGTGCTGGTGATCGCCGACCAGCGCCTGGCTGGCATGTTCGGCGAACGCGACCTGCTGCGCGCGTACCTGCGCCTGGGCTCGGCGCTCGGCGACACCGCGCTGGCGCAGGTGATGACGCCGCAGCCTTACACGGTGCCGCCGGCGATGACCGTCGAGCAGGCGCTGGTGCAGTGCACCGATCGCCGCATACGCCACTTGCCGGTGGTCGACGCGGGCCGGCTGCTGGGGCTGGTGTCGATCGGCGACCTGGTGCGCTTCGTCGTCAAGGACAAGGAACGCACGATCGCGCACCTGATCGACTACATCCACGGCCCTTGAGCGGCGCCCGGCCGGCACCGCCGGGCGCGCTGCACAGCCCGCCGCGGCTTCAGCGGGTCGGCTTGGCCGTCCTGGCGGCCTTGGCCGGTGCATCGGCTGCGCCACCGCCGGTGGTGGCCGGCGCCACCGCGCCGCCCTGGCGCAGCGCGTCGGACATGCCGATCAGCACCCCGCTGACCATCGCGGTGTAGCTCTCGGCCAGCGCCTGCGCGGCGCGCAGGCCGGCGCGGCGCGTCTCGCGTGCGCTGCCTTGCATCTGCGCGACCATCTGCTCGACCGCCTCGAGTGCGCGCGCCGCCTGCGCGCCCGAGGCGGTGCCACCGGCCTGCATCTTCTCGAGCACCTGCTGCCACGGCGCGGCCAGCGGCGCGCCGGCCTCGGCGGCGTCGGCCGCGCCCTTCTTGACGGTGGCGATCAGCGTGTCCTCCATGCGGTCGAGCTCGTCGAGGGCCTTCTTCAGCGGCTTGTCGCCGAGGTCGGCGCCCTGCGCAAGAAGCTGCTGCAGCGCGACGCGGTGCGCGTCGACGGCCTTGAGCAGAGCATCGTCCATGCCGGCCACGGCCTGGTCGAGCAGCGGCGCGACGGCCGTGGCCTGCGGGTTGGCCGCCAGCCCGGTGCCGGCAGCGTCGGCCACGGTGGCCAGCACCTGGCGGATATTCTTCAGCGTCATCTCGCGGCCCTGCAGCGCGGCCAGCGTGGCCTGGGTCACGCCCTGGCGCAACTGCACGGACTGGGCGGCGGTGGCGGCCTCGAACATCGAGACCAGGGCGGTGGGGTCGAACGCGGGCTTGCTCATCGTGGCTCCTGTGGGGCGGTGGGGGACGGTCGGGTATCGGCTTGCATGCTCGCACCGTCGCCGCCGTTGCACAAGCGCCAATGCGGGCGACCGCGCGGCGCCAGACGCGCGTCAGGGCGGCGCGATCTGCTCGCCCCAGTCGGCCAGCGCCTCGAGCAGCGCCAGCGCGCGCTCGTCGTCGGCGTGGGCCTCGGCCAGCGCGTCGATGCGCTGCTGGTACGCGGCCAGGGTCAGCGCGCCGCCGGCGCCGCCGTGCAGCCGCGCGGCGCAGTGCTGCTGCCAGCGCACGCGTTGCTCGGCGCTCAGCGTCGCCGGGAAGTTGCGCGCGCGCCAGCGCCAGACCAGTTCGTCGAGCCGGGCGTCGTCGAACGCGAGCCGCGGCGGCGCGTCGCCCGGCTGCGGCGGCCGCGCGCGCAGGCGGTCGAGCGTGCGGCGGTCGGCGTCGCCGACGAAGCCACCGTAGAGGTCCTCGTCGACGTCGGCGGGCCCGGCGCGCAGCGGCCGCGCGTAGACCGCAGGCCACAGCGCCTGCAGTTGCGGCGCCAGCCGCTGCGCCTCGCGCAGGTGGTGCTCGACCGCGGCGAAGTCGACCCCCCAGCGTTCGGCCTGCGCCGGGGCCAGCACCCGCAGGTCGGCGATCACGACCGGCGCGCGGTTGAGGTGGATGGTCTTGAGCGGCAGCCGGGCAGTACCCGCCGGCAGGTCCTCGGTGCGCGTGTACAGCCGCGCCTGCACGGCGGCGGCGTCGAGCCCGGCGAGCTGCCCCGGGTCCTCGGCCAGGTCCCAGACGATGACTTCGTTGCGGTTGCCCGGGTGCGGCGCGAGCGGCCAGACCAGCGCCAGCGCGCCGCGCTCGATGGGGTAGCGCCCCGAGACGTGCAGCAGGGGCCGCCCGGCGCGCTGCGCGGCGGCGATCTCGTCGGCCACCGCCTGCTTGCTGCGGCGCTCGAGCAGGAACTGCCACAGCCGCGGCTGGCGCACGCGCAGCAGCCGCGCCAGCGCGATCGTCGCGCGCACGTCGCTGGCCGCGTCGTGCGCAGCCTCGTGGGCCAGGCCGTTGGCCGCGGTCAGGCGCTCGAGCCGCAGCGTCACGCGGCCGTCGTCGCCGCGCGGCCACTCGATGCCTTCAGGGCGCAGCGCGTAGCAGCAGCGCACGACGTCGAGCAGGTCCCAGCGGCCGCAGCCATTCTTCCACTCGCGCGCGTAGGGGTCGATCAGGTTGCGCCAGAACAGGTGGCGGGTGAACTCGTCGTCGAAGCGCATCGAGTTGTAGCCGACGCCGACCGTGCCCGGTGTGGCCAGCTCGGCCTCGATGGCCGCGGCGAAGGCCGCCTCGGGCAGGCCCTGCGCAAGCGCCTGCTGCGGCGTGATGCCGGTCAGCAGGCAGGCCTCGGGCTCGGGCAGCACGTCTGAGGCGGGCTGGCAGTAGCGCAGCTGCAGCGGTCCGATCTCGTCGAGCCGGGCGTTGGTGCGCACGCCGGCAAACTGCGCCGGGCGGTCGCGCCGCGGGTCGCGGCCGAAGGTCTCGTAGTCGTGCCAGTAGAAAGTCATCTCGGCCATGGCCGCACGATAGCGCAGCGGGGCGAGGCGGGCATCGGCTAAGCTTGTCGGCCTGCCATTGCCGACTGCGGAGACCGAGCCGATGACCCGTGCGATCAATTTCAGCGCCGGCCCTGCCGCGCTGCCCGAAGCCGTGCTGCGCCGCGCCGCCGACGAGATGCTCGACTGGCGCGGCTCGGGCATGTCGGTGATGGAGATGAGCCACCGCGGCAAGGAGTACATGGCAATCCACGCGCAGGCCGAGGCCGACCTGCGCGAGCTGCTCGCCATTCCTGCGCAGTACAGGGTGCTGTTCATGCAGGGCGGCGCGCTGGCGCAGAACGCGATCGTGCCGATGAACCTGCTGCGCGGGCGCACCGGGGCCGACTACGTGCACACCGGCGAATGGTCGAAGAAGTCGATCCAGGAGGCGCGCAGGTACTGCGAGGTCAACGTCGCCGCCGACGCCAAGGCCAGCGGCTACACGCGGGTGCCGCCGCAGTCCGAGTGGCGCTGCGACCCCAACGCGGCCTACCTGCACATCTGCGCCAACGAGACGATCGGCGGCGTCGAGTACCACTGGACGCCCGACACCGGCGAGGTGCCGCTGGTCGCCGACATGTCGAGCAACATCCTCTCGCGGCCGGTGGACGTCGCGCGCTACGGGATGATCTACGCCGGCGCGCAGAAGAATATCGGCCCGGCCGGGCTGACCATCGTCATCGTCCGCGAGGACCTGATCGGCCAGCCGCTGCCGACCACGCCCTCGGTGTTCGACTACCGCCAGCTCGCCGACCACGACTCGATGCTCAACACCCCGCCGACCTACGCGATCTACATCGCCGGCCTGGTCTTCCAGTGGCTCGAGGACCAGGGCGGGCTGGCCGCCGTCGCCGAGCACAACGCGCGCAAGGCCGCGCTGCTCTACGACTTTCTGGACGGCGGCAGCGGCTTCTACACCAGCCCCGTCGCGCCCGCCGACCGCTCGCGGATGAACGTGCCGTTCCGGCTGCGCGACGACCGCCTCGACGCCGAATTCCTCGCGGGCGCCGAGCAGCGCGGCATGCTCCAGCTCAAGGGCCACCGCTCGGTCGGTGGCATGCGCGCGTCGATCTACAACGCGATGCCGCTGGCCGGGGTGCAGGCGCTGGTGGCCTACATGCGCGAGTTCGAGGCCCGCCATGGCTGAGGCCGCCAGCAGCACACGCCTGCGCGTGCGGGTGCTCAACCAGATCGCCGCGCAGGGGCTGCGCCGGCTGCCGGCCGAGCGCTACGAGGTCGGCAAGGATCTCGCCGACCCCGACGCGATCCTGCTGCGCTCGGCCGACCTGCACGCGCTCGAACTGCCGGCCAGCGTCAAGGCCATCGCGCGCGCTGGCGCCGGCACCAACAACATCCCGGTCGCGGCGATGACCGCGCGCGGCGTGCCGGTGTTCAACGCCCCCGGCGCCAACGCCAACGCGGTCAAGGAGCTGGTCGTCGCCGGCATGCTGCTGGCCGCGCGCAACCTGCCGGCGGCGCTGCGCTTCGTCGCCACGCTCGACGCACACGCGCCCGACCTCGAGCATGCCATCGAGCACGGCAAGAAGGCCTACGCCGGCTGCGAGCTGGCCGGGCACACGCTGGGTGTCGTCGGGCTTGGCAAGATCGGCTGCCTGGTCGCCGACGCGGCGATCCGCCTCGGCATGGACGTGCTGGGCTACGACCCGCACATCACCGTCGACGCGGCCTGGAGCCTGCCGGCGCAGGTGCGCAAGGCGGCCAGCGTGGCCGACCTGATCAAGCACTCGCACTTCGTCACGCTGCACGTGCCGCTGGCCGAGGCCACGCGCCACCTCGTCGATGCCGACAAGCTCGCGCTGATGAAGCCCGGCGCGGTGCTGCTGAACTTTGCGCGCGCCGGCGTCGTCGACGAGGCCGCGGTCGCCGCCGCGCTCGAGCGCCGCGCGCTGCACGCCTACGTCTGCGACTTCCCCAGCCCGAGACTGGCCGGCTGCGAGCGCGCGATCGCGCTGCCGCACCTGGGTGCCTCGACCCGCGAGGCCGAGGACAACTGCGCGCGCATGGTCGTCGACCAGTTGCGCGAGTACCTCGAGCATGGCCAGGTCGAGCATGCGGTCAACTTCCCCAGCGTGACGATGGCGCGCGAATCGCCCTGGCGCGTCGCGATCGCCAACGCCAACGTGCCCAACATGCTCGGCCAGATCTCGACGGCGATGGCGCGCGCCGGGCTCAACATCCACAACATGGTCAACAAGTCGCGCGGCGAAGTGGCCTACACCCTGGTCGACGTCGACAGCGCGGTCGGCGCCGAGCTGCTGGCCGAGCTGCGCCGCATCGAGGGCGTGCTGGCGGTACGGTACCTGGTGCAGGCCGCAGGCTGACCGGGCAGGCCGGTCCACCGCAGCCGCCTGCCACGCGCCAGCCAGGTGCGGCCACACCCCCAAACGCACCATCGATTGTTGCGACCGGGCGCCCGCTGCCATCCGAACGGCCCATACCGGTCGGCGGGATTCGTTCGTAGAGTCTGCTGCGCTGGCCCGATCGGGTCGACCGCCACACCCCACCGCGAGGAGGAACCCCATGCGCACCCCGTTGCTTGCCTTGGCGCTGAGCGCCGCCTTCGGCGCTGCCCACGCATCGCTGGCGCCGCAGACCATCGTCCAGTGGAACTTCAACTCGAACCCGGCCGACGGCAATGTCGCCACCGGAACCCTGGTGCCGAACACCGGCACCGGCACCGCCAGCCTGATCGGCGGCACGACGAGCACGTTTGCCTCCGGGGCCGCTGGTGGTGGCTCGACCGACCCGGCGACGGTCGACGATTCCGGGTGGAACACGTCGACCTACGCCGCGCAGGGCGCGGGCGACCGCACGCGCGGCGTGCAGTTTGCCGTCAGCACGGCAGGCTGGCTCGACGTCGTCGTCTCGTGGGACCAGCGTCACAGCAACACCGCGGCGCGTCACGCGCAGTTCCAGTACAGCCTCGACGGCCTGAGCTTCGTCGACCACGGCGCGCTGTTCGTCGGCAACCTCGGCGACACCTGGTTCAACGGCCGCAGCGTGAACCTCTCGACGATCCCCGGCGTCAACGACAACCCGAACTTCGCCTTCCGCATCGTCTCGGCTTTCGCGCCCGGCGGCACCGGCTACGTCGCCTCCAGCACCGGCAGCACGTACGGCACCGCCGGCACCTGGCGCTTCGACATGGTCAGCGTGCAGGCCGCACCGGTGCCCGAGCCCGAGGCCTACGCGCTGCTGCTCGCCGGCCTGGGGCTGCTGGGCTGGGTCGCGCGCCGGCGCGCCTGAGGGCTGCGCCATCATCGACGCGGGTCAGGCCGGCGGCGGCAGCGAGAATGTCTCGATGATCGCCCTGGCCCTGCGCCGCGTCTGGGCCGGCGTGCTGCTCGTGCTGGCCGTCCTGCTGGCCGCGGCGGAGGCGCCGCGCGCGCAGCCGGCAGCGGCGGCTGACTGCCCGCCCGAGGCGCAGCCGCCGACCGCGCAGCAGATCGAGCACGGCCTGCGCCACCACGCCCGCGACCGCGGCTTCCTCTGGCGCCTGCAGCGCGACGGCCGCCGTTCGTACCTCTACGGCACGATCCACCTCGGCCGTTTCGAATGGGTCTTTGCCGGGCCGACGGTGCTCGCCGCGCTGGGCGAGTCGCAGGTGCTCGCGCTCGAACTCGACCCGACCGACCCGCAGACCATGCAGCGCACGATGGCGCTCGCGCTGCGCGAGGCGCCGGGCTTGCTCGACGACACGCGGGCTGCCCGCCTGGCCCGCCAGCTCGATGCGCAATGCCTGCCGCAGGCGGCGGTCGCGCTCATGCATCCGGTCTTTCAGACCATGACGCTGAGCCTGCTGGCCGGCCGCCATGACGGCTTCGATCCGGCCTGGGGTCAGGAGGCTGTGCTCGTCGGGATGGCGCAGGCGCTGCAGCGCCGCGTGGTCGCCCTCGAAACCCCGCAGCGACAGGTCCAGGCGCTGCTGGCCGGCGACCTCGCCCGCCAGCGCTACCTGCTCGACTCGACCCTGGACCAGCTCGAGGACGGCAGCGTCCGGCGCGGGCTGCGCCGCCTCGGCGAGGTCTGGGAGCGCGGCGACCTCGCCAGGCTGGCCGACTACGAGAGCTGGTGCGAGTGCGTGCGCAGCGAGACCAGCCGCCAGCTCCTGCGCGAGCTCAACGACGCGCGCAACCCTGGCCTCGCCGACGGCATCGAGGCCCTCCACCGTGCCGGCCAGACCGTCTTCGCCGCCGTCGGTGCGCTGCACATGGTCGGGCCCAAGGCGCTGCCGCGGCTGCTGGCCGAGCGCGGCTTCGTCGTCGAGCGGGTCGAGTTCGGCCGCTGACGCCCCGGGCGCGGCAAGGCCGTAGGATCGGCGCGGCAACGCGCTTTCGGGGCTGACGGCAGGCCCCAGCGGCGCCACCACGATCCACCCCCCAACCGCCGCAGGCCCTATGCCCCGCTACAAGTCCCTGAAGCTCGCCGTGCGCGAGCGCATCGCGACGATCACGCTCGACCGCCCCGAGCGGCTCAACGCGATCGACGACCGCATGCCCGCCGAGATCGAGGCCGCCGTCACCGCCGCCAACGACGACACGCGTGTGCACGCGATCGTGCTGCAAGGCGCTGGCAGCGCGTTCTGCGCCGGCTACGACCTGAAGTTCTACGCCGAGCACGCGCACGAGGCCAACCAGCCGATGCCCTGGCAGCCGATGCGCGACTACACGCTGATGAAGCGCAACACCGGGCAGTTCATGAGCCTGTGGCGCAGCCACAAGCCGACCATCGCCAAGGTCCACGGCTATGCGGTGGCCGGCGGCAGCGACATCGCGCTGTGCTGCGACCTGCTGCTGATGGCCGACGACGCCCGCATCGGCTACATGCCGGCGCGCGTCTGGGGCTGCCCGACCACCGCGATGTGGGTCTACCGCGTCGGCGCGATGCGCGCCAAGCGCCTGCTGCTGACCGGCGACCTGATCGACGGGCGCACCGCCGCCGACTGGGGGCTGGCCACGCTGGCCGTGCCGGCGGCCGAACTCGACGCCGCGACACTCGCGCTGGCCGAACGCATCGCCGGCGTGCCGACCGCGCAGTTGATGATGCAGAAGCTCGTCGTCAACCAGGCCGTCGAGGCCATGGGCCTCGAGCAGACGCAGATGTTCGCGACCCTGTTCGACGGCATCACCCGCCACTCGCCCGAGGGCCTGTGGTTTCGCCGCTATGCCGAGCGCCACGGCTTCCAGGCCGCGGTCGAATGGCGCGACTCCGGCCGCCCGCTGCCCGAACTCGCGCCCGGCGACGCCGGCGACGCGCACCTGACGCCGCCGGCCGCGGCCGGCGCGCGCTCGGCCTGGTCGCGCAAGGGCGGCGGCAAGCGCCGGCCATAGGCTGCTGCCAGGCTTGCCCGCCGCGGTTTGCGCCGCGCGGCGATACCCATGACTGCATTGCGCGGTCACTTGTCCCGCGCGTGACAAGTTTTCGGAAAACCTTACGGGTATCTGCGCAGACGCTCGGCTTTGGTCGTTGGATACAACTGCAACGACCGTCGGTTCCGCCCTGCCCGAGCCACCGCCCAGCCCCTGCGGAATAGGCCCGCGGATCAGCCAGGGCGGCGCGGGCCGATGGGTCACCCCGGAAATCGGGCGTATCGATGCCACTGTCGTCGTCGCCCGATCAGCTTCGCCAATGATCACGATGGAGCGATAGCGCCATGAACCCTTCCGCCCTCACCTTCAAGAGAAGACAGGTCTGCGTCATGCTCGGCGCGGCCGCGACCCTGGGGCTGGCCTCCGGGGCGCGGGCGCAGACGGCATCGCCACAGACCGACCAGCCCCTGCCCGGGGTCAACCTGCCGCGCACGATGGTCTGGACGGCCTACCCGACCGGCACCACCGGCTATGCGCAGGCGGTCGGCATCGGCAGCGTCCTGCAAAACCTGTACAACGTCAGCCTGCGTGTCCTGCCTGGCCGCAACGATGTCTCGCGCCTCGAGCCGGTTCGTCTCGGCCGCGCCAGCCTGGCTTTCGGGGGTACCGAGGTCATCACGGCCCAGGAAGGCATGCGTGACTTCGGCCTGCGCGACTGGGGGCCGCAGCCGATGAGGATGATCCTCGTCAATCGCGCCGATGCCTGTTCGTTCGCGATCCAGGTGCCGCGCGACAGCGACATTCGGCACCCGCGCGACCTGCGCGGCCGGCGCGTACCGTATGTGATGGGTGCAGCAGCCCCCAACGCGGGTTTCGAGTTTTACATGCGGTATGCCAACCTGACCTGGAATGACGTCCAGCGGGTCGAGTTGGGTGGTTTCATGGCCATGATCGAGGCCTTCATCGATGGCCGCCTCGATGCCAAGTGGAATGCCTGTCACGGTGCGACCCTGCACCGGGTCGCGCAATCCCCCCGGGGTTTCCGGTTTCTCGAGTTTCCGCACCAGGACCGGGAAGCCACCGCCCGCGTCAGCGAGGAGGCGCCGTGGTTCCGGCCGCATGTGGCGCGCAACACGGTAGGCATCGACGTCGGCGCGAGGGGTGTCGAGGTCTTCTCGTCGCCGTACCCGATCATGGCCTCGCTGCCGACCAAGGATGCCGACCACGTGCACAGCCTGGTGAAGATCATGGATCGTCACCACAACATGTACCGGGCTGCGGCGCCGGGCATGGAGGGCTGGCAGATGGACCGTCAGCGCGAGATCGAGGACTCGTTCATGCCGTTCCACGACGGCGCAATCCGCTACTTCCGGGACATCGGCCGCTGGACCGCGACGGCGCAGCGCAACCACGAACGCCGCCTCGAGCGCCAGCGCGTCCTCCAGCGCGCCTGGGAGGAGTACGGCCGGGCGGCGCCGCGCGACCCCAGCGAGTTCCAGACGGGCTGGATGCGCGCCCGTCATGAAGCGCTGGTCAGGGCCGGCCAGGAGCCGCTGGCGCGCACCTGGCCGGTGGCGGCCACCTGAGGTCGCCCCGCAGAGGCGCCGGGGTTGGCCGCGCGTGGCCGACCCCGGCACGGTTGCCCAAACTCACCCCGCCATGACCCACCCCTCCGACCCGACCCGCCCGGCCCTGAGCGCCGCCGAGGAAGCCGAACGACTGGCCGAGCAGCAGTTCGCCCGGCGCTACCGCGCGCTGCCGATGCCGTGGCGGGTGGTCATGCTGGTGCTGACGCTGCTGATCTGCGCGCTGGCGATCAACCAGATCTTCAATCTGGGATTCTTCGTCGGGCATGTCATCCTCGACGCGCGCTACCTGTACATCTACGTCGGCATCATCCTGGTGATGACCTTCATCTTCTTTCCGCTGTCGAGCCGGGCGAAGAACGACGGCGTGCCGTGGTACGACCTGGTCGTCATTGCCATCGTCATCGGCATCTTCGGCTATTTCGCCTGGCACGCCGACCAGATCGTGCAGCGCGGCTGGGAGTTTGCCGCGCCCGACTTTGCGACCTACCTCGCGCTGATCGCCTGGGTCATCGTCCTGGAAGCCGGCCGCCGCGCCGGCGGCCTGCCGATCTTCGTCGTGACGCTGGTCATCTCGCTGTATCCGGTGGTCGCGGCATCGCTGCCCGACGTGATCGGCGGCGCCGGCATGGACCTGTACCAGACGGCGGCCTTCCACCTGTTCAGCGAGGAAAGCATCTTCGGCCTGCCGACGCAGGTCGGCGCGCTGCTGGTCTTCGGTTTCCTGCTGTTCGGCGTGGCCTTGCAGTACACCGGCGCCGGCAAGTTCTTCATCGACCTGTCGCTGGCCATGCTCGGCCGCTTGCGTGGCGGCCCGGCCAAGGTCGCGATCCTCTCGAGCGGCCTGATGGGTTCGATGAGCGGCGGCCCGGTGATCAACGTGCTGACCTCGGGCCCGTTCACGATCCCGGCGATGATCCGGGTGGGTTTCTCACGGACCTACGCCGCCGGGGTCGAAGCCAACTCGTCGACCGGCGGCGTGCTGATGCCGCCGATCATGGGTGCGACGGCCTTCGTGATGGCCAATTTCCTCGGCGTCAGCTACACCACGATCATGATCGCCGCGCTGATCCCGGCGTTCCTGTTCTTCTTCGGCCTGTACGTGCAGATCGACGCCTACGCCGCGAAGAACGGCATCAAGGGCCTGCCGGCGGCGGAGATACCCAGACTCTGGCCCGTGCTCGTCAGCGGCTGGCACTACATCGCCATCCTCGCGCTGCTGGTCTGGATGCTGATCTACCTGCAGCGCGAAGCCACCGCGCCGTTCTACGCCACCCTGATCCTGCTGATCGCCAACCAGTTCACCCGCCACCGGTTCACGGTGAAGCAGTTTCTCGACTTCGTCAAGGGCGTCGGCAACATCCTGGCCGAACTCGGCGGCATCCTCGCCGCGGTCGGCCTGATCATCGGCGCCCTGCAGGCCACCGGCATGGCCGGCACGATCACCAACGACCTCGTCTTCCTGGCCGGCGGCAGCGTGCTGATGCTGCTGGTCATGGGCGCGCTGACCAGCTTCATCCTGGGCATGGGCCTGACGGTGACGGCGGCCTACATCATGCTGGCGATCATCCTGGCGCCGGCGCTGATCAAGGCCGGCGTCGACCCGCTGGCAGCGCACATGTTCATCATGTACTGGGGCATGCTGAGCTTCATCACGCCGCCGGTGGCGATCGCCGCCTTCGTCGCGGCCTCGGTGGCCAAGTGCTCGCCGATGCAGACCGCATTCCAGGCCATGGTGCTCGGCACCGTCATCTACTTCATCCCGTTCTTCTTCGTCTTCAACCCGGCGCTGCTGATGCAGGGCGCGTGGCTGGAGATCCTGGTCGTGCTGACAACGGCCATCGTCGGCATCACGATCCTGGCCAATGGCCTGCAGGGCTACCTGCTGGGCGTCGGCGACCTGGGCAGCGGCCCGCCCGCCTGGGCCGCGCGCGCGCTGCTGATCGCCGGCGGCCTGCTGCTGGCCACACCGGGCGGGGGCATGCTGGGCATCGGCCACGGCACGCTGGTCGGCGCGGCCGCCGTGCTGGTCGCGCTGGGCGCAGGCATCGGCGTGCTGCGCCTGCGCCACGCCGCCCGTCAACCCGCGAGGATGACGCCATGACCACTCCCGCCCCCCTCCTGCCCGCGCGCCCGCCGCACGACGCGGTCTGGCCGCGGCGCCTGCCGCGCCAGCTCGCCGTGCCGCGCACCTCGCTGTGCTTCAACCTCGAGGTCTCGGCGCGCCGCTACCCGGACAAACCGGCGTACCTGTTCTTCGGGCGGCCCTTGACCTACTGGCAGTTGCTGAGCCAGGCCCAGGCCGTCGCCGGCTGGCTGGCGGGCATCGGCGTGCGCAAGGGCGACCGCGTCGGGCTGTACCTGCAGAACTGCCCGCAGTTCGTTGCCGCCTTCTACGGCATCCTGCGCGCCAACGCGGTCGTGGTCCCGGTCAACCCGATGAACAAGGCCGAGGAGCTGCCGCACTACATCACCGATGCGCAGTTGCGGGTGGTCGTCACCAGCGCCGACCTGGCCGCGGTGCTGGCCGCGGCCAACCAGACGCTGGCCGCGCCCGAGCGCCTCACCCACCTGCTGGTGACGCGGTTCACCGACGCGATGCCCGCCGGCGCGCTCGATCCGGCCGAGGCCCCCGCGGCCCCGATCGAGGCCTGGCTGCGGCTCGACCCGCCGCTGCCGCAGACCCCCGGCCTGCGCGTCGAGCGCTGGTCCGAGGTCCTCGCGCAGCAATTGCCGCCGCCAGACCACGACGTCGGCACCGACGACCTGGCCGTGCTGCCCTACACCTCCGGCACCACCGGGCAGCCCAAGGGCTGCATGCACACCCACGGCACGGTCATGGCCAACTCGGTGGGCATCCAGTGGACGCACAGCGGGCCGGAGGCCGTGGCCCTGGGCGCGCTGCCGATGTTCCACATCACCGGCATGGTCGGCCTGGCCTGTACCGCGGTGTACGCCGGCGCCAGCGTGGTCCTGCTGCCACGCTGGGACCGCGAGCTCGCCGGGCGCCTGATTGCGCGCTACGGCGTGACGCACTGGACCTGCATCCCGACGATGATCATCGACCTGCTGGCCAGCCCGAACCATCAAGGCTTCGACCTGAGCAGCCTGAAGTCGCTGACCGGCGGCGGCGCGGCGATGCCGGCGGCCATCGCGCAGCGCCTGCAAGAGCGGTACGGCCTGAGCTTCGCCGAGGGCTATGGCCTGACCGAGACCGCGGCCGCGACCCACGCCAACCCGCCGGAGCGCCCGAAGCTGCAATGCCTGGGCATCCCGGTGTTCGGCGTCGACGCCCGCATCGTCGACCCGGTGACCCGGCAGGAGCTGCCCGCAGGCGAGGTCGGCGAGATCGTCAGCCACGGGCCGATGGTCTTCAAGGGCTACTGGCGGCAGCCGGCGGCCACCGCCGAGGCCTTCGTCGAACTCGATGGCCGCAGGTACTTCCGCACCGGCGACCTCGGCCGCATCGACGAGGAGGGCTACTTCTTCATCACCGACCGCTTGAAGCGCATGATCAACGCCAGCGGCTACAAGGTCTGGCCGGCCGAGGTCGAGGCGATGCTCTACCGGCACCCGGCCGTGCAGGAGGCCTGCGTGATCGCCGCCAGGGATGCCTACCGCGGCGAGACCGTCAAGGCGCTGGTCGTCCTGCGCCCCGAGGCCAGGGGCCAGACGCGGGAGCAGGACATCACCGACTGGGCGCACGAGCACATGGCCGCTTACAAGGTGCCGAAGATCGTCAAGTTCGTCGACTCCCTGCCCAAGTCCGGCGCCGGCAAGGTGATGTGGCGCCTGCTGCAGCAGCAGGAAGACGCCTGACGGCCGCTCAGGCCGCACGCCCGCCGCGCCCGGCACCACCGGCAAAGCGCGCGGCCCCTGCGCGGCTCTCGCCCGAGGCCAGCGTCGCGCGGCCCAACGCAAACTCGCTGGCCAGCGCCTCGCGCAACGGCCGCCCGGCCTGCGCCTTGACGCTGGCCAGGTCGCTGCGCAGGCAGGTCTGCGGCAGCGCAGCGAGTTCGTGCGCGAGCGCCAGCGCGGCCTCGAGCGCGGTCTGCCCGGGCGCGGCGCGGCGGCTGGCCAGGCCGATGGCCAGGGCCTCGTCGGCGCCGACCGCGCGGCCGCTGAGGATCAGGTCGAGCGCACGGCTCTCGCCGATCAGCCGCGGCAGGCGCACCGTGCCGCCGTCGATCAGCGGCACGCCCCAGCGCCGGCAGTAGACGCCGAAGACCGCGCTGTCGTCGACCACGCGCAGGTCGCACCACAGTGCCAGCTCGAGCCCGCCGGCGACCGCAGCGCCGCTGACCGCAGCGATCACCGGCTTGCCCAGTTGCAGGCGTGTCGGCCCCATCGGGCCATCGGCGTCGAGGTCCTCGTGCAGCGGGTTCATCCGCTGGCCGCCCTCGGCCACCGCCTGCAGGTCCGCCCCCGCGCAGAAGCTGCTGCCGGCGCCGCTCAGCACGGCCACGCAGGCGCGGGCGTCGGCGTCGAAGTCGCGAAACGCCGCTGCCAGCACGCGCGCCGTCGGGCCGTCGACGGCGTTGCGGACCTCGGGGCGGTTCAGCGTCAGCGTCCACACCGGGCCGTCGCGCCCGACCTGTACTGTCCCCATAGTGACAACTCCTCTGATCAAACTGCGGGTTTCCTCGCGCACGGTCGCATGCCGGGCTTGGCTAACAATGCGGCTCGCGTCAATCCCATTGTCTGAGTCTGCCGGAGCGCATCGTGGAGGTCTTCCAGGTACTGGTCGGTGGCATCGCCCAGGGCTGCGTCTACGGGCTGATCGCCCTGGGCATCGTGCTGATCTACAAGGCGACCGAGTCGGTCACCTTCGCGCAGGGCGACCTGATGATGCTCGGTGCCTTTCTCGGCTTGGTGCTGCTGACGACGCTGGGCTTCCCGTTCTGGATCACGGTGCCCTCGGTGATCGTCGCGATGGGCCTGTTCGGGCTGTTCGTCGAGCGGCTGGTGATCCGCCCCATCCTCGGCCAGCCGACGTTCTCGATCGTCATGCTGACCTTCGGCATCGCCTACGTCGTGCGCGGCCTGGTGACGATGATCCCGGGCATCGGCACCGAGACGCACAAGCTGCCGGTGCCCTACGCCGGGCAGACGGTCAGCCTCGGCGGCGTCGTCATCCCGGTCGAGTTCCTGGTCGCGATCGCCGCCACCGCCGTGCTGTGCCTGCTGCTGTTCCTGCTGTTTCGGCGCAGCCGCATCGGCATCGCGATGCAGGCGGCCTCGCAGAACCAGCTCGCCGCGTACTACATGGGCATCCCGGTGCAGAAGATCAACGGCCTGGTCTGGGCGCTGGCTGCCGCGGTCGCCGCGGTCGCCGGGCTGATGCTCGCGCCGATCACCTTCGTGCACGCGCAGATGGGCATGCTCGGGCTCACGGCCTTCGCGGCGGCGATCGTCGGTGGCTTCACCAGCCTGCCCGGAGCGATCGTCGGCGGCCTCATCATCGGCGTCGTCGGCTCGCTGGCCGGGTTCTACCTGCCCGAGGGCTTCAAGAACGTCGCCCCCTACGTCGTCGTGCTGCTGATGCTGATGATCCGGCCCAACGGGCTGTTCGGCGAGCGGCTGAGCAAGAAAGTGTGAGCCCCGGGCATGCGCTTCGTCTTCAAGACCACCTACGACCAGGACATCGACCTCGCACAGCACGGCGGCCACCGGCTCTGGTACGGGCTGCTGCTGCTGGCGCTGTTCACCGCCCCGCTGTGGCTGGGTGCCTACGGGCTGTCGCAACTGACCTTCATGCTGATCTACAGCGTCGTCGGGCTGGGCCTGATGCTGCTGGTCGGCTATACCGGGCTGCTGTCGATCGGCCACGCGGCCTTCCTCGGCATCGGCGCCTACACCCAGGCCGTGCTGGCTGCGCAGGGCTGGCCGCTGCCGCTGTCGCTGGCCGCGGCCGCCGGGCTGTCGGCGGCGGTCGGCATCGTCGTCGGCCTGCCGGCGCTGCGCGTCAAGGGCATCTACCTGGGCATCGCGACGCTGGCCTTCGGCTTCATCGTCGAAGAGGTGCTCGCCCGCTGGGAAGCCGTGACCGGTGGCAACGCCGGCATGATGGTCGGCCGCCCGGAGCTGCTGGGCTGGACCATCGGCAGCGGCGCGCCGTTCTACTTCCTGTGCCTGGTGATCACCGTCGGCTGCACGCTGCTGGTGCTCAACCTGCTGCGCTCGCCGACCGGTCGGGCCTTCGTCGCGATCCGCGACAGCGAGATCTCGGCGCAGAGCATGGGCATCCACCTGGCCTACTACAAGACGCTGGCCTTCGCGCTCAGCGCCGCGCTGGCGGGCATCGGCGGCGCGCTCTACGCGCACATGATCCGCTTCCTCTCGCCAGAGCAGTTCAGCATCATCCAGTCGATCGACCTGCTGCTGATGGTCGTCATCGGCGGCCTGGGCAGCATCCACGGCGTGTTTCTCGGCGCGATCTTCCTGATCGGGCTGCCGCAGCTCATCAGCGAGATCAAGGACTACCTGCCCTGGGGCATCGGCGACTCGCCCGGCCTCAAGCTGGTGATCTACGGCCTGGTGCTGGTCGCCTTCGTGCTGTTCGAGCCCTGGGGCCTGTACGGCCGCTGGCTCAAGATCCGCGCCTGGTTCATGCTGTTTCCGTTCTACCGCAAGGGCATGTTCAAGCGGCAGAAGGCCTTCCAGAAGTCCGACCGGCTCAAGTAACGACCCTGCGCCGCCATCGCAACCCCGGCGGCGACCGATACCCGCGACATGCAAGACATCCTGCTCTCCGCCAAGAACCTCGAAGTGCGCTTCGGTGGCGTCGTGGCCGTCAACGACGTCAGCTTCGACGTGCGCCGTGGCGAGGTCTTCACGCTGATCGGCCCCAACGGCGCCGGCAAGACGACCGTGTTCAACCTGATCAGCCGCATCTACACGCCCGGCAACGGCAGCATCCACTACGACGGCCACGACCTGCTCGCGCAGCCCGCGCACCGCATCGCGGCGCTGGGCATCGCACGCACCTTCCAGAACATCGAGCTGTTCGAGCACGCCACCGTGCTGCAGAACCTGCTGATCGGCCGCCACGTGCACCGGCGCACCGGGCTGTGGAGCGAGCTGCTGTTCCTGCCCAGCGTGCGCGCGGCCGAGCGCGAGACCCGCGAGAAGGTCGAGGAGGTCATCGACTTCCTCGACCTGCAGCACTACCGCGACACGATGATCGCCGGCCTGCCCTACGGCGTGCGCAAGGTCGTCGAGCTCGGCCGTGCGCTGGCCACCGCGCCCAAGCTGCTGCTGCTCGACGAGCCCTCGTCGGGCCTCAACGTCGAGGAGACCGGCGACATGGTGTTCTGGATCCAGGACATCGTGCACGACCTCGGCATCACCGTGCTGATGGTCGAGCACGACATGTCGCTGGTCTCGGCGGTCTCCGACCGCGTGCTGGCGATGAACCAGGGCGAGACGCTGGCGCTGGGCTCGCCGGCCGAGGTCCAGTCGCACCCCGGCGTGATCGAGGCCTACCTCGGTGCGGTCGAGGATGCCAGCTCGCTGCGCAGGCCGGCACGATGAACGCGCCGACCATGCTCCAGCTCTCCAACGTCGAGAGCGCCTACGGCCCGATCAAGGCCATCCGTGGCGTCAGCCTGAAGGTCACGCAGGGTCAGATCGCCACCGTGCTGGGCAGCAACGGCGCGGGCAAGACGACGATCCTCAAGACCATCAGCGGCATCATCGACCCGCGCAAGGGCAGCGTCGAGTTCAAGGGCCAGGACATCACGGCCCGCGACCCGGCGTTGATCGTGCGGCAAGGGCTGGTCCACGTGCCCGAGGGCCGCGAGGTCTTCCCGCTGCTGTCGGTGCACGACAACCTGCTGATGGGCGCCTACACCCGCGGCGACCGCGACGCGGTGGCGCGCGACATGGAGGCCGTCTTCGGCTACTTCCCGATCCTGCGCGAGCGCCAGAAGCAGGACGCCGGCCTGCTCTCGGGCGGCCAGCAGCAGATGCTGGCCATCAGCCGGGCGCTGATGGCCGCGCCCGAGCTGATCCTGCTCGACGAGCCCAGCCTGGGCCTGAGCCCGAAGCTGACCAAGGAAATCTTCGAGATCGTCGTGCGCATCAACCGCGAGCGCGGCACGACCATGCTGCTGGTCGAGCAGAACGCCAACATGGCGCTCAACGCCGCCGACCACGGCTACGTCATCGAGAACGGCCGCATCGTCATGGAAGACAGCTGCGAGCGTCTGCGCGAGAAGGAGGACATCAAGGAGTTCTACCTCGGCATGAAGCAAGCCGGTGCGCGCGGCCAGCGGCGCTGGAAGAAGAAGAAGACCTGGCGCTGAAGCCGGCCACCACGCAGCCGTACGAGGAAAGCATGTCGGTACTCTGGGACCTCACCCACATCCAGCCGCGCCACGACATCGTCGTGCCCGGCGAGACCCTGCCGCAGATGTTCTGCAACGCGGTGCGCGCGCGCGGCGACGCGGTCTGGCTGCGCGAGAAGCGCCTGGGCCTGTGGCGGGCCTGGACCTGGAGCGAGGTCGACCAAGCCGTGCGCGAAGTCGCTCTGGGCCTGGCCGCGCTCGGTCTGCAGCCCGGCGACACCGCCTCGATCCTGGCCAATACCGTCGTCGAGTGGGTCGTCGCCGACCTCGGCATCCTGTGCGCCGGCGGCGTCTCCAACGGCATCTACCCGACCGACTCGGCAGCCCAGGTGCAGTACCTCTGCACCGACTCGGCCACCCGCGTGCTGTTCGTCGAGAACGAGGAGCAGCTCGACAAGGCGCTGGAAGTGCGCGAGCACCTGCCGCAGCTCGAGAAGATCGTCGTCTTCGACATGGAGGGCCTGCACCGCTTCGAGGACCCGATGGTCATCAGCCTGGCGGTGCTGCGCAGCCTGGGCGCCGAGCATGGGCGCGCGCACCCGGGCCTGTTCGAGCAGCGCGTGGCCGGCCGCCGGCCCGAGGACCTGGCGATCCTGATCTACACCTCGGGCACCACCGGCAGGCCCAAGGGCGTGATGCACAGCCACCGCTCGGTGGTCTACACGCTGCACGGCTACAACACGCTGATCGCGCAGGACGAGCGCGACGAGCGCATGTGCTTCCTGCCGCTGTGCCATGTCGCCGAGCGTCTGGGCGGCGCCTACTTCGCGCTCTACACCGGCGCCCGGCTCAACTTCGTCGAGAACCCGGCCACCGTCGCCGAGAACGTGCGCGAGATCGCGCCGACGGTCTTCGTCGCCGTGCCGCGGGTCTGGGAGAAGTTCTACTCGGGTGTGACGATCGCGCTGTCCGAGGCCGGCCGCCTGCAGCAGGCGGCCTACGCCTGGGCCATCGGCATCGGGCGGCGCATCGCCGACCTCGTCCTCGACGGACGTCCCGTGCCCGGCGCGCTCAAGGCCCAGTTCCACCTCGCGCGCTGGCTGGCGCTCAACAACGTGCGGCGCATGGTCGGCATCCACCGGGCGCGTTTCCTGGTCACCGGTGCAGCGCCGATCTCGCCCGAACTGGTGCGCTGGTACCTCGCGCTGGGCGTGCCGATGCTCGAGGTCTGGGGCCAGACCGAATCGGGCGGCGCCTCGACGGGCATGCCGGTGGCGCGCATCAAGCCCGGCTCGATCGGCCCGGCCTGCGGCTACAACGAGGTGCGCCTGGACCCGGCCACCGGCGAGCTGCTGATCCGCGGCCCCAACGTCTTCATGGGCTACCTCAACCAGCCCGACAAGACCGCCGAGACGATCGACGCCGAGGGTTGGCTGCACACCGGCGACGTCGGCACCGTCGACGACGAGGGGTTCTTCCGGATCACCGACCGGATGAAGGACATCATCATCACGGCCGGCGGCAAGAACGTCACGCCCAGCGAGATCGAGAACGAGCTCAAGTTCTCGCCGTACATCACCGACGCGGTGGTCATCGGCGACAAGCGCCCGTACCTGACGGCGCTGATCATGATCGACCAGGACAACGTCGAGAAGTACGCGCAGGACCACGACGTGCCGTTCTCGAACTACGCCAGCCTGACGCGCGCGCAGCAGGTCGTCGACCTGATCCAGCGCGAGGTCGACAAGGTCAACGCCAGGTTTGCCCGCGTCGAGCAGGTCAAGACCTTCCGCCTGCTCGAGACCCAGCTCGGCGCCGAAGACGAGGAGCTGACCCCGACGATGAAGCTCAAGCGCAAGTTCGTGCAGCAGAAGTACGCCTCGGTGATCGAGGCGATGTACGGCGACGGCCGCGCCTGAACGATTACCACCAACCGACGAGGAGATTCACCATGAAACTCGCCATCACCGCACTGGCGCTGGCCCTGGCCGCGCCGCTCGCCCAGGCCCAGGCCACGCAGGGCGTCACCCGCAACGAGATCGTCATCGGCACGATCCAGGACTTCTCCGGGCCAGTCGCAGCCTGGGGCCGCCAGACCCGCCAGGGCATGCAGTTGCGTGTCGACGAGGTCAACGAGCAGGGCGGCATCCACGGCCGGCGCTTGCGACTGGTGTTCGAGGACTCGGGTTACGACCCGCGCCGCGCCGCACTGGCCGCGCACAAACTGGTCAACCAGGACAACATCTTCGCGATGGTCGGCCACATCGGCACGGCGCAGAACATGGCGGCCATGCCGGTGCAGTTCGAGCGCAACGTCTTCAACTTCTTCCCGATCACCGCGGCGCGCCAGATGTTCGAGCCGTTCCACCGGCTCAAGTACGCGTTCGCGGCGACCAACTTCGACCAGATGCGCATCGCCGCGCCGATGCTCTACCGGCAGCGCAACGCCACGCGCGCCTGCATCATCTACCAGGACGACGAGTTCGGCCTCGAGGTGCTGCGCGGTGCCGAAGCCGGGCTGCAGACCATCGGCGTGAGCCTGGTCGAGCGCACCAGCTTCCGGCGCGGCGCCACCGACTTCTCCA
>Ga0207951_100249_pt1 | contig 32630 bp, 33 predicted proteins | sample Subbio12Aug_8Bad_FD_184830 | JGI IMG/M metagenome (GOLD analysis project Ga0207951, IMG submission 184830) | Serpentinite rock and fluid subsurface biosphere microbial communities from McLaughlin Reserve, California, USA - CR12Aug_8Bad (SPAdes) | ecosystem: Environmental > Terrestrial > Deep... | reverse complement strand
ACCCCTTTCAGGCTTCGGTCGATAGTCGCCCGGCTCATCCCCAGCAACAAGGCCTTGGTTGCTTCCGACAAGCGTAATTCCTGATGCCGTTCCAGCACTTCCACAATCTCGGGAAGAAATGGCTTTATCCGCCTGGAACAGATCCGTCCACAGATTTCCCAGATCTTCTCCAGCACATTGACCACCTCGCCGCAATAGATCTTTTTCCGCCCCGTTCTCTTGCCCCCTTTTGACCTCAGCCTGTGCTTGAGCAGCCGATTGGCGTACTTACGATGGTAACCAGTTGCTGCCACAAATTCATCCAGAATTTGTGATTTCCGGGCTCGATCCGTCTTCAGATACCGTGGCCAGACGGTTTCGGCCAACTCTTGTTTACTGCGTTGACACAATCATAGGCTCCCTCTGCGAACTTCGTGATTCGCTCTAGGGTAACATTACTTTTGAGCCAACGTTATTTCCTATAGTAAGATCCTTTTTGAGGCAATTCGCCCTATTGAAATTAAAATGTTATAATGTTATAATGTTATTAAATATTCCCTAATCGTTTACACTGCAAAATTTTAACAAATAAATAATGTCGAAATTGCCCATACGCAGCGCTGTTCGGTTATTGTCAATCCCCAACCGTTGTTCTATGCCGAATTAGAGAAAAGGAGAAAAAACATGAAACTCAGTCTGGACACCATTGGTTATGGCGGATATTTCACCAAAGATTTTGAACAATTATCCCTGGAAGATTCAGTCCGCCGGGCAGCTCAATATGGTTATGATGCTGCCTGTATTTTTGCTCACCGCCCGCTCGGTTTTCCGATGGATTTCGATTCTGATAGGCGCAAGCGGTTGGTCGATCTCTACGACCAGTTGGGTGTAGAGATGGGCGCTATTGTTTGTTGTAACAATTTTGTGGATTCCAATCACGTGCTTGTGTTCAATACAGAAAAAGAGATTATGTTTACCAAGCAATGTATTGATATGGCAGTAGACGTTGGCAGCAATTTCGTTCGTGTTATGGCTTCTTTATGGGGCTATTTCCAAAACCCGAACGCCGGTCAGGGTTACGGTCTGCCAAGCTTCGAAACTCGTTCCCGCCGAGTATCGCGCGGAGAAGATTTCCTGGAGGCATGGCATCAGGTCCGGATCGCTTTGACCGAAGTTGCAAAATATGCCCAGGATAAAGGCATTACCCTGGCGCTGCAGACCCACCCAGAAATTACTGGCAACAATGACGAAACACTACAGATGCTCGAAGAAGTCGGTGTCGAAAGCCTGCAAGTCGGTGTCGACCTGCCTTTGATGGAGTCTTACGAGCCTGAAGAAGTCAAGAAAACCGTCAAAAAGATGGCCAAGAACATGGTTTATTCTCACACGATTTCCCTGGCCTCATTCAAGACGATCGGCGGCGCTCCGTATGCCTGGGAAGAGGTCACACCTGGAACTGAACATGATCCGCTGCCATGGGAAACCTTCATTTCTACACTCAAAGAAGTCGGCTATACCGGATTGCTCTCGCATGAGCAGTGCTCGCCCATTGTCGTCAAAGGACATGAATTGGGCACATTGGAAGTGATCGATGAGCGTTATGTTGAATCGCGCAATTACTTCAGAAAAGTACTGAAGAAATTCGATTGCTATACTGGTAACAAGCCCGAATACGTCGAATACAAAGAACACGCCTAATCGATGCCTACATCAACCGGCTGCGGTTGTCCCACACCGCAGCTGGAAACATATCTTCCGGTCAAGGGCAACATTTAGCGCCTGGTCGCACAGTCTAATTTCAAGGTATTGAACGCTTAGTCCATTGGAGATTGGAGGTTATTGTATACAGGTGGAGCATAACTTGTTGTTAGAAGTCAAAGCCTGCAGTAAGGGTTTCCCCGGTGTTCAGGCATTTAACAAAGTTGATTTTGACCTATACGCGGGAGAAATCCATTGTGTTGTGGGCGAGAATGGCGCGGGAAAATCGACATTTATCAAGATCCTCTCTGGCGCTTTAAAGCCCGATGAAGGGACCATCATCGTAAATGAGAAAGAATACTCCCATCTTACACCTGCCTTGGCTCACAACCTTGGAATACAAACCATTTACCAGGAAATCTCTTTAGCTCCAGAGTTGACCGTGGCAGAAAATATTTTTATGGGGCATGAACCGGTCAACCGTTTTGGGTTTATTGATTATCGAACGCTTAGGCAAGAATCCAAAAAGGTGCTCGAGAATCTAAAAATCGATTTGAATGTTGAAGCCCAGGTGAAACATTTGAGTGCCCCTGAAAGACAATCGGTGCAAATTGCCAAGGCTATGGCAATGGAAGCCAAGATATTTATTTTTGATGAGTCTACCGCTTCCTACAGTAAAAGTGAAATTGAGAATTTGCTGTTCCTCGTCAAGCAATTATCCGATAAGGGCTTTGGTGTCATTTATATTTCTCATCATTTAGAAGAAATATTCAGTATTCATGATCGTATAACAGTCTTACGGGATGGCAATAAAATCGCCACGCATGGGAAAAACGAAGTATCGGAAGAAAAAATTATCAGCGAAATGATCGGTAGAGATGTGTGTAAGGTTTACGACCGCCAGGAGGTGGAAATAGATTTTTCCAATGCAGTGGAGTTTAACAACTTTTCAAATGGTGGTTCGGTACAAGATGTTTCATTCAAAATTCATAAAGGTGAAATCGTTGGTTTTGCCGGGATGGTCGGTTCGGGTAGAACCGAATTGGTCAGGTTGATTTTCGGAGCGGATAAAAAAAGCAGCGGCAGTGTGGTCATTGAAGGCGAGGAAGTAAAAATCAACAATCCCAAAGAAGCAATTAAAAAAGGATTTTCATTATTAACGGAAGATCGTCAGAAAACCGGCCTCGTCCTGGAGCACAGCGTCGAATGGAATATTTCCATGGTGCATATATGCAACAGCGACGGTCATTTTATTAATGAAGGGGACGAAGTTGCCAAAGTCACCCAGATGGTCGAAGCGGTCAATATCAAAACCCCTTCGATAAAGCAGGTTACCCGCAACCTATCGGGGGGTAATCAACAAAAAGTTGTTTTAGCTAAATGGCTTTACGCCAATTCAAAGGTAATCATATTCGATGAACCCACCCGCGGTATTGATATTGGCGCCAAGGAGGAGATTTATAGATTGATGGTTGAACTGGCCAAGCAGGGAAAATATATTTTGATGATTTCTTCTGATATGCTTGAACTGATCGCGATGTGTGACCGAATTATTGTCATGCGCCAGGGCAAGAAAGTGGTTGAAATTGTCCAGGACGAAATCAATGAAGAAAACATTCTAACCCACTCAATTGGAGGAACAATATGAGCCTGGATTTCGACCGCATTAAGAAATTCCTCAATTTGAGAAGCGGAAACAATCGATCGGTGTACTATCTATTAGGTATCATTATTATTGCTTCGATTTTCATGTCGATGCTCGATCCTAATTTCTTTACAGTCAGAAACATCTTCAATGTCCTAAACCAACAATCCACGCTGGGCATTGCCACACTGGGCGTCACAATTGCGTTAATCGCCGGTTGTATTGACCTTACCATTGGTAATGTGCTGGCATCGACAGCCGCCGTTGCCGCTTTGTTGCTCAGGGCTGGTGTAGAGGATGGTTGGGTCATAGTCCTAACCTTGATTTGCGGCATCATAGCCGGCGGAATCAACGGGATTATTGTCGTAAAGACCCGGATCGACTCCTTTATTGCCACCTTAGGGCTGATGAGTGTTTACCAGGGGGTCGCGCTCATTATTCCAAACGGTAACAATATTTATCTTCAGGAAAGGTTCCTTTGGTTTGGGACTTATCGGGTTGCGGATGTGATTCCAATACCGGTGTTTTATTTTGTAGCGATATCCATTGTTATCTATCTGGTGATGCGTTACACCAAATTTGGGCGTAAGCTTTTTTCGATCGGTGGTAATCCGGAAGCTGCTTATCTGGCAGGCATAAACCTGGATATTAACAAGATTATTGCTTATGCCATTAGCGGTTTACTGGCTTCCTTTACATCCCTAATTGTCATTTCACGGATTGGTCAATCGCAGCCTGCCATGGGCGTATCTTATCCGCTGGAAGCCATTGCAGCTGCAGTGATTGGGGGCGCCGCATTATCAGGCGGCAAAGGGACGATTCCTGGTGTGTTCTTGGGTGTGATCCTTCTGGGACTTATACGCAACTCGCTGAACATACTTAGGGTGCCGTCCTTCTATCAGTATGTAATGCTCGGCGTGGTCATCATCATTGCCGTAGCGTTAAGTAATATCGGAGCTGCCAAAAAATCGGTAACTCACAACTAATATTTGATTCTATAGGAGAGGAAAAAAATGAAACAGCTTAAGCAATTGCTCAAAATCGCAGTCGTTTTAATGCTGGTGGCCGCTCTGGCTGCCTGCGCCACACCGCAAGCTCCGGCTGCACCGACTCCGTTGCCAGACCAACCAGCTACACCAGCACCTGTTGACCCGCAACCGGAAAAACAGATCTACCGGGTCGGCTATATACAGTTTTCTTCGGACGCTTACTACCAGATGCAGGCAGATGCTGCCAAGCTCGTCGTGGATTACATAAATGAGAACGAAACAGAGTTTGGAGTCCAGATGACCTTCGTAACATCCGAAGGTAGGCCCGAAAGAGAGCTTGCTCACATCGAAGACTTTATTGCTCAGAATTATGACGCCATTATTGTCTTCACCGGTGCTGCAGAGACAGCCCAACGGGGTGCGCAACTCGCTAACGCTGCCAATATCCACTACTTTGTGGTTGGATCAACCGCTGCCGATGGTCCTGGTCGGGTGACTTCCACCATTAAAGGTGACTTTGTGGTTATGGGCGGTATGATCGGAAAATACATCGCCGATAATTACCCGGACGCTAAAATTGCGATTGTCCAGGGGACATTAGGACAGGGTATCGTTGAGCTCTTCGAGGAAGGTTTCGAGCAGAATCTGGGACCAAACAATGCTATTGTCCTGAGAGCTTCCGGTGAATGGAATGCTGAGCGGTCACAAAATATCATGACCGACTGGATGGCCAACTGGCAAGAGGGCGATTTTGATATGGTCTATGCCATGAATGCCGATATCTACCTAGGTGTCGTGCGCGCATTGGAAGATGCTGGCAGACTGAATAACCCGATCAAAATCATTACCCATAATGGTCGTCCCGAAGACTTTGCAGGTGTGATGGACGGTAAGGCGATTGCCACCAATTCAAATTCGCCCACATATGAATCCGGCGTTCTCCTGAAAGTCGTCACCACCGTGCTTCGTGGCGGTACTGTCCCCGAAACTGTAATCACCCCTTCGACCATGGTGGATATTAACACCCCCGAAAACCTGTTAGGCTGGGAATTGGACAAGGGTATCGTGGCGTACCAGGAATTCGAAATTAAATAGTACCACCCTTGTTGTGGGCATGTTGGAACCTTCCAGCATGCCCACAACGCACCAAACCTGGTAAGAGGAAATAGCTTAAAAGACTAGGTCAGTTTCTATCACGGATGCGAGGATTTAATGAATCTGTCAAATGAGGATCTATACAAGCAGAGATTCACCCGCTATATGGCTGCGCTTAATAACCAAAAACCTGATCGGGTACCGCTCCGTATTTTTGCAGAAGAGTTTGCTGCTAAATTTTGTGGCTATTCTAACTATGAGGTTGCCTGCAACCATGAATTGCAATTTGATGTCAACCGTAAGTTTGCGGTCGAAACCGGTACCGATGCAATTCAAACCAACTCAATTGTGAATTGGTTTGGAATGCAAAAAGCTTTGGGATGGAATGGGATTACCTTCCCAGGCATTGGTATTCCTGTAGATGAAATTAATCAATGGAATGAACCGGCAACTGAGGAAGAAGCATTTTTGAAATTAGATGAATATGACCGTTTGATTGATGATCCGACCGAGTTTCTACTCAATGCCTGGCTGCCGCGCTTCACCCGAAATATTAATTCCCCCGGTCAGCCGGTCACATTTAATCATAATATGGCACTCATCAATGGCATATTTGCCTATAATTTGTTTTTTAATACCTGGGGTGCGAAAACGACGGAATTAATTGCTGCTGGTGTTGTTCCGGCCATAAGCTCGGTGCTCAAAGCGCCAATGGACATTCTGGGCGATAAATTGCGGGGTTATATTAATCTTTGTTTTGATCTGCATACCCGCCGGGAAAAGGTAATTGCGGCTTGCGAGGCATTGATGCCGCACTTGTTCAACCTGGTTATGGGCGGAGCGGATCCTGGCCGTAACATTCCTTCCATTATTTGGATGCATCGCGGTGCAGTTCCCTTTATATCACACCGTGATTTTAAGGAGATTTACTGGGCAACCCTAAAGCCGATTATTGAGGAATTATGGGCGCAAGGACAACAAATTGTTTTATATGCGGAAGGCAACTGGAATCATCATCTGGAAGCCTTTGCTGAGCTCCCTGAGAAGAGTGTCATTTTTCATGTAGATAGCACGGATCTCGTAAGGGCACACAATATTTTAGGAGAAAAGTTTTGTATCAGTGGCGGCGTTCCGAATTCGCTGCTTGCTACCGGGACATCTGATGAAGTGCGATCATATTGTAAATGGGTGATTGATACGGTTGCAAAGGACGGCGGGTATATTATGGATGCCAGCGCTTTGATATTAAATGACGCAAAAATTGAAAATGTGGAAGCCATGATTGAATTCACAAAGGATTATGGCACCTACAGTCAGAGCAGCGCATATGTGTCCCATGTAGACCAGATCAAGAAAGGTCAAAAACTTGAATCAAAAGGCATGCCCGCGACTGACCAAAAACGTTTCCCAGGTGTCTGTCTTCCCTGGGAAGAGAAAAAACTGGAATTGCCTGAAATATTCGGCGACGAATCTATAGCTAAACAGACATGGGAAATGATTGATCGTATGGGATATTCGTTTTGTTGGACAAATCTCACCTGGTAATTATGAGGTATTAATAATTCGAACCGAAGTAAAATTGTCACATTAATTGGACATTAAAAATTTAAAAATAGCTGGATTGACTGTATTCAAGATAAATATTATAATGTTAGTACATTAAATTAAAATCACCGGCACACTTATTCTCGGGAAGGAAAGGGGCTGCTATCTGCTATGGCAGAGATCAATGTAGGAATTATCGGGACGCGCTTTATGGGTCGGGCGCACAGCAATGCCTATAAGGATGTAGCTACATTTTTTGATTTACCGGCGAATCCCATCATGCAGGTTGCGTGCGGTTTGGATAGCGAGAATTATCTCAAGGTTTTTTCTGCGAAATTCGGTTGGAAAGAGATTGAAACGAATTGGCAAAATTTAGTTGCCCGATCGGATATCGACCTTGTGGATATTTGTACGTCTAACGCCACCCACGAACCTATCGCCCTCGCTGCCGCGAAAGCGGGTAAACATATTCTTTGTGAAAAACCGATCGCCAGGAACGGCCGAGAAGCCGAACGCATGATGAAAGCAGCCCAGGATGCCGGTATTGTCCATATGGTAGCCTTTAATTATCGCCGGGTGCCTGCAATAGCATTGGCAAAAAAGATGATCGAGCAGGGCAAGATCGGGCGGGTGTTCCATTTCAATGCCGTCTATTATCAGGATTGGCTGGTTGACCCGAGTTTTCCCTATGTCTGGCGCAATGATGTGGAAGAGGCTGGTTCGGGCGCTCACGGCGATATGAATTCTCATATTGTCGATCTTGCCCGTTACCTGGTTGGCGAAGTGGAAGCTGTAACCGGGGCGAAGGAAATTTTCGTCAAACAGCGCAAGACCAGTGACGGTCAGATGCTGGATGTGACCGCCGATGATGCCATGTATTTCCTGGCACGGTTCGAAAGCGGGGCTCTGGGTGCTTTTTTAAGCAGCCGCTTCGCCACCGGACGCAAAAACTTTTTGCGCATCGAATTGTTTGGCAGTGAAGGCAGCCTGGTGTTCAACCTGGAGCGCATGAACGAGTTGGAATTTTTCAACCGTTCAGATGAGGGCACAGAACAAGGCTATCGCAACATTCTGGTGACCGAAAACAAACACCCCTACATCGATGCCTGGTGGCCGCCGGGGCACATCATTGGCTGGGAACACACATTTATCCACGAGGTAGCCGATCTCATCAAAGCCATTCCAGATCGAAAACCCGTTTATCCTGATTTTTACGATGGCTATCGCTGCCAGCTTGTTTTGGATGGCGTCTCTGCCTCCTCCGAGAGTGGCAAATGGGTTGAGGTGAAGGAGTAAAGCGAAGATATGGCAAATGAATTGAAGAACGATACCTACTCTGAGGAATACCAACGGATATTGCCGGTCGTGAACCGGCACAGCCGGCTGCCTTTACACCAACAGATCTATGATCTCTTGAGGAGCAAAATATTGAATAGCGCCTGGGCGGTTGGCGAGATGCTGCCAACTGAACTTGAGCTGATGGTGGAGTTTGGCGTCAGTCGGGTGACCATGCGCCAGGTGTTCGAGCGTCTGGTGAGTGAAGGACTGATTTACCGCCAGCAAGGACGGGGAACCTTTATCGCCAAGCCGACTTTGGAACAAGGCTTGACCCGCATCATAAGTTTTACCGAGGATATGCGCCGGCGCGGCTTGATTCCGGAAACCAATGTTCTTGCCGCTGAAATTACCCCCGCCGCTGATGAAGTTGCCGACGCGCTCAAAATCAAACCAGGCGACAATGTGGCTTTTATCAAACGGTTACGAATCGCCAACGCAGAGCCGATGTGTATCGAGGAATCTCACCTGCCGTATAAGCTATGTCCGGGTATCCTGAAATTCGATTTTGCGTCCCAGCCGTTGCGTGAGGTGCTCGAAAAACGCTACGCCATCCGTATCGTCCGGGCTTTGCAAAAAACCCATGCCGTGGTGACCACGACAAAAACAGCCAAATTACTGGGTGTTCCACACCCGTCAGCGCTGTTGTTTATCGAACGGGTGTCATTCAATGAATGGGATTTACCAGTTGAATTTCTGTGCCTGTATTTTCGCGGTGATCGCTATACCCTCCACAACGAGTTGCGCGATTGATGATGGGAAGCGATGTTATGGATATCGTCACATTGGGTGAAATACTCATCGATATGTTCCCATCGGAAGTGGGCTATCGTTTGGCGGATGTGCCCGCTTTTTATCCGAAACCCGGCGGCGCACCCGCAAATGTGGCTGTGGCTGTCTCACGTTTGGGTAAGAAAAGTGCCTTTATCGGTAAGGTCGGCGAGGATGCTTTTGGTCATTCCCTGATCGATGTCCTTAAGCAAAATGGGGTCGAGACGCGTGGCATGCGGATAGACCCGGTTGTACGCACCACGATGGCAATCATCGCCATGCCGGATGAAAATACGGCTGAGTTCATTTTCTATCGCAATCCAGGCGCTGATCTTTGCCTGCGCGCCGATGAGTTAGATCAAGAATTGCTCTCCAACACCAAAGTATTCCACTGCGGCTCGCTCAGCCTGGTGGATGAACCCGCCCGTTCGGCGCAGTTTCAGGCTGCAGGCCTGGCAAAGCAAGGTGGCGCGCTTATTTCTTTTGATGTCAATTTCCGCCTCAGCCTGTGGGCAAACCCGCAGACAGCCTTAGCGCAAATATGGGAGATGCTCGCTCTGACCGATTTACTCAAAGTCAACGAGGGTGAGTTAGCCTTATTAACCGGTGGCACAGATCTCGAAGCTGGTTGTAAATCCTTGTTAGCGAAAGGGGTTCAGTTGGTGGCGGTTACCCTGGGTGCTAAGGGTAGTTATTATTATTGCGAAAACGCCAGCGGTTTTATACCCGCGTTTGAAGTTGAAACGGTGGATGCAGTCGGTTGTGGGGATGCATTTATCGCCGGTGTCCTGGTGCAGTTGAGCTCGTTAGGGGATTGGAAAACCGCTCTTAATTCTGATTTTCTCAACCATACCTTCACCTATGCCAATGCGGTCGGTGCAGTGACAGCCCTCACCCGCGGCGTGATCCCAGCTCTGCCAGGTGCAGCCCAAGTGGAGCAATTTTTAAAGGCGCAAAAAAGTATTTTATTATGATTAATAGTATTTCCCATCAGGAGGTAAGTCATCAGGATGATAACCAAAGAAACGACGATTAAAGAACTCAGTGTATTAAAAGAAATCGCAAAACAACTCAGGCTGGATATTCTCGAAAGTACCACTCTGTCTGGTTCTGGTCATCCATCCAGTTCATTTTCATCTGTTGAAATCTGTTCGGCTTTATTCTTCGGGGGTATCTTGAAATACCGCGCCGATGAGCCGCAATGGCCCGAGCGCGACCGCTTTATTATGAGTAAAGGCCATGCTGCGCCCTTGCTTTACCCGTTGCTGGCGCGGGCCGGATATTTTCCACGGGAGATGATTTGGAAACTTCGCCAGCTTGACAGCCCCGTGCAGGGACATCCTATCCAGGGCATGATGCCGGGCGTTGAAGCCACAACCGGTTCGTTGGGTCAGGGACTCTCGCTTGGGGTAGGGCATGTGCTTGGTGGGCGGTTGACCAAACTGGATTATCGCGTCTACGTGCTCATGGGAGACGGAGAGTGTCAGGCGGGTCAGGTTTGGGAAGCGGCAATGGCAGGCTCGCATTTTAAGACCGATCGATTGACCGCTATTTTAGACTACAACAAGTTCCAGGAAATGGGTCCAGTTGCGCGCGAAATGGCGCTTGAACCGCTTACTGATAAATGGCGCTCTTTCGGCTGGCATGTCGTCGAGGTCGATGGTCACGATATCGGGGCGTTACTGGACGCCATGCATGAGGTACGTCATGTCAAAGACCAACCTCAGATTATTATTGCGCACACGATTAAGGGCAAGGGTGTCTCCTTTGTCGAGGCAGATTATACATTTCATGGTCGCGCTCTGAGTAAAGAGCAAGCCGAGAAAGCAAAGGAGGAGATCTTATGCAACTAGGAGAAAGGACTGGATTAAAACCCAGTATACCCATGCGAGATATTTTTGGGGAAGCGATTCTGGCAGTCGCGACCGAAAACCCCAGAGTTGTGGTTTTAGATGGCGATTTAGCCAATTCAACCAAGGCCGATACGGTTCGTAAAGCCTTCCCGGAGCGCTTTTTCAACATCGGTATTGCCGAGAGCAACCTGGTCGGGATTGGCGCTGGCTTGGCCGGCTGCGGTTTGATCCCCTGGATCACCAGTTTTTCTTCTTTCCTGCTCTGCAACGCCTACGACCAGATTCGACTGGCGGTGGCAATGTCAAAAATAAACGCCAAGATCCTGGGAAGTCACGGCGGAATTACCCTGGGCAAGGATGGGCCGACCCAAATGGGGATCGAGGACTTTGCCCTGGTGGGCGGTCTTCCGACTATGATTATGCTGGTGCCCAGCGACCCCGGCTCGATGATGGCAGCCGTAAAAGCCGCCACCGATTATGTCGGACCGGTTTGGCTGCGTTCCAGCCGGGTGGCGATGCCGCATATTTATCCCGAAGGCAATGTGCCCTTTGAAATTGGTAAAGCCAATACGGTTCGTGAAGGGCGGGACGTCTCAATTTTCGCTAACGGGATTATGGTCGCTGCTGCGCTGGATGCCGCTGTGATGCTGGCTGATGAGGGCATCCAGGCACGGGTGGTGGATTTTCACACATTGCGTCCGATGGATACCTGCGCAATCGAAAAAGCCGCTCGCGAAACAGGCGCCATCGTTACCGCCGAGGAGCATTTACTGACCGGCGGGATGGGCAGTAATATCGCCCGTGTGGTTGCCGGTTGTTTTCCCGTCCCCATGCGCTTTGTTGGGCTGGCGGATACCTATGCGGAATCTGCCGATCCAGACGATCTGTTAATAAAATATCACCTCACATCGGATGATATTTTTAGCGCGGCTGTGGAAGCCTACAAAGCAAAAGGATAATAAAAGCGCATGATCATTGACGAACTAAAAAAACTGGAGTCACTCAATAAACCCATTCGCATCGGCGTAAGCGGCGCGGGTTGGTTGGGCAGTGGATACATTAAAGCCCTTTCGTATGTCAAGGGGATGCGAGTGGACCTGGTTGCAGATCCGCAAGTTGATCTGGCAAAGCAGGCATTCATCGACGCGGGCGTACCGGCGGACCAAATCATCGAAGCCAGTTCACCCGCGCTGGCAATGGATATCCTCCGGTGTGGGAAAAAAGTGGTTTGTGGGTCCTACAGGCTGGCAGCTCAGCTCGAAGGCATCGACATTGTCTCGGATGCGACGCCCTACCCGGCATCCGGGGCTGAAACAGCCTGGAGCTGCATTCAACATCAAAAAGATGTGGTCATGGTCAATATCGAGGCGGATGTTACCGTCGGTCGCATATTAAAGAAGCTGGCGGAAAAAGCGGGTATCCTATATACGGTCTCTTCGGGAGATGAACCCGGCTGTCTGATGGAGTTGTGGGATTTTGTGACGACCCTGGGCTACACCCCGATTGTGATCGGCAAGGGCAAGAACAACCCGCTCAACCCGCGAGCGACTCCCAATACGGTCGCCGAATCCGCCCGGAAAGCCAACAAAGACCCATACCAGGTGGCATCCTATGTAGATGGCTCGAAGACGATGTTTGAGATGTCCTGCGCCGCCAATGCAACCGGCTGCCGCCCGCAAAAGCGCAGCATGCTGGGACCGGACGCAGACCTTTCGACGGTTTCACGGCTTATGGCGCTGACCAGCGATGGTGGCTTGATCGAACAACCGCACACGGTCGATTTTGTACAAGGGGACCAGATGAGTGGGGGTGTCTTTATCACCGTCCGGGTGGAAGACCCGCGTATCCGCGCCGATCTGGAGTACTTGAAAGTGGGTAAAGGCTATTATTACACCTTCTTTCGTCCTTATCACCTCTGGTTCCTCGAGGCGCCGATATCGGTCGCTCGAGCGTTTCTGTACCGCCAACCGACTTTGCAACCCCTGGACGAGCCGGTCGCGGAGTCGATGGCAACTGCCAAACGCGACCTGGCTGCCGGTGAAACGTTGGATACTTTTGGCGGTTATACCTTCTTCGGGCAGATCGAACGGGCGGAAGAAGCCTATCGTCTGAATGCCTTGCCCGTGGGTCTGGCGCCCGGAGCAGTGGTGAAAAAGCCGCTCAAGGCCGGTCAGGTCATGACCTGGGATGACGTCCAGTTGGATGAATCGCAAACGGTGGTGAAATTGCGCCGCGAGCAGGACAAAATGGATAAAAATAATTAACTCGTTCAATAGGCAATCCTAAGGAGGCGAAAATTATGCGAATAGGCGTTTTCTCGGTCATTTTTCAACAACTGCCATTTGAACAGGCCCTGGATAAAATTCTTTCCTACGGCGCAACAGCAGTAGAAATTGGCACTGGTGGTCTGCCTGGCGCTCACCACTGCCCACTCGATGAGTTGTTGGCGAGCGAAGAAAAGCGCAAACAATACTTGCAAGCCGTTGAATCGCGCGGCATGATCATCAGCGCCTTTAGCTGCCACTGGGACCCGATCGGTCCGGATAAAGAAGTTGCCCGGGCGTCGGATGAGGTATTTCGCAAGTCGGTGCGCCTTGCGCAAATGTGCGGTGTACCGGCGATAAACGTGCTCTCAGGTGTGCCTGCCGGTTCTGAAAATGACAGCATGCCGAACTGGGTGACCTGTCCCTGGCCGCCCCATTTTTCGGAAATTCTGGATTACCAATGGAACAAAGTGGGTATCCCTTATTGGCGCGACGCAACCCAGTTCGCCGAGAAACACGGCGTCAATATTGCCGTTGAGATGCATCCCGGGATGCTGATCTATAACGTCGAAACCATGCTGCGCATGCGCGAAGCCTGCGGACCCGCAATGGGATGCAACTTCGATCCCAGCCATCTGTTTTGGAATGGAGTCGATCCGGTAGCGGCAATTCGCAAGCTGGGGGACGCAATCTTCCATGTCCATGGAAAAGATTGTTATGTCGATCCCTTTAACGTGGCCGTTAATGGCTGCAACGATCACAAATCCTACACCGATATCCCCAACCGGTCGTGGACTTTCCGTTCCATTGGCTACGGTCACGATATTAAAGTATGGAAGGATATCGTTTCTGCTTTGTGCATGGTCGGTTATGACCATGTAATTTCCCTGGAACATGAAGATGGGATGATGTCCTTTGATGAAGGCGTCAGCAAAGGTCTGGCTGCCCTCCGTGAGGCGGTGACGATTGAAGCGCCCGGAGAAATGTTCTGGGCATAATAACCCGATCTCATCACAGGAAGTATGACCAACGTTGGTCTTACTTCCATGCCTTTTCAAACCGCATGACCCTCTGGATTATGCCCGCGGATTGAAGTAAAAGTTTACGAGTTTGCGGTAGTTTATTGGTCTGAAGTAAATAATCACCTACTTTACCGCAGATGCTAAATGCCAATGGCTGACTAAGCCATAGCATTGTTCAACATGAAACAGGCTCAAAGGAATATTTTTATGTCCCAAAACCAACACCCCTATGAACCGCTGGATGAATCGGTCAAGAATAAAATCGCTTTTAACCAAGGCAATGATCGTCTCAAAGCATGGTTGGCTTTGATGTGTAAAATCCGCGCTTTTGAAGAAAAAGCCGAAGAATTGTATACCCTGGGTAAAATCCATGGAACGATGCACCTTTCAATAGGCATGGAAGCTTCCGCGGTAGGCGCGATCATGGCGCTCGATCCCAACGATCTGATTCTCAGTACCCATCGCGGGCATGGGCATTGTATTGCCAAGGGTGCCGACCTGGGTTTGATGATGGCGGAATTTCTAGGCAAGGAATGCGGTTACTGCCGCGGGCGCGGCGGTTCGATGCACATTGCCGATGTCGAGGGCGGCAATTTTGGCGCTAATGGGGTGGTTGCCGGAGGAATTCCCCTGGCGGTTGGTGTTGGATTGGGGTTAAGAATGCAGCGGACGGACAAGGTGATCATGTGTTTCTTTGGTGATGGGGCTGCCAACAGTGGTCCCTTCCACGAGGCCTTGAACATGGCTGCAATTTACAATCTCCCTGCCGTTTTTATTTGTGAAAATAACCAATATGCCATGTCCTTTCCCTACAAAAAAGCCTTCAAGGTTGCCAGGATCGCTGACCGGGCCGCCGGGTATGGCATGCCTGGGGTCACAGTGGATGGGAATGATATTTTCGCTGTCTACTCAGCCGCCTGTAATGCGGTTGACCATGCCCGCAATAATGGTGGTCCTTTCTTGATAGAAAATGTCACCTACCGCTGGCGTGGGCATTCTAAAAGTGATGCCAACCGCTATCGCACCAAAGATGAGATTGATGAGTGGAAACAAAAAGATCCAATCCAGCGATTAATGGCATATATGGTGGATTCGGAGCGCCTGTCTGCCGATGATGCCGAAAAGGTGCAGCAAGAAGCCTATGACAGTATTGACGTTGCCGTAACATACGCCGAGAGTTGTGCGGAACCGGCATTGGATACCATTGAAGAAGGGGTGTACGCATGACTCGTGAAATTACCTATCTGGAAGCAGTTCGAGAAGCCTTGCGCCAGGAAATGCAGCGTGATGAGCGTGTTTTCATTATTGGCGAAGATGTCGGCGTATATGGCGGCGCCTTTGGGGTCACCCTTGGGCTGATTCAAGAATTTGGCGAAGAGCGCGTGATCGATACACCGATAAGCGAATTAGGCATCGCCGGGGCAATTACCGGCGCGGCTTTAACCGGCATGCGCCCGGTGGGTGAGATCATGTTCATGGATTTCATTACCCTGGCATCAGAGCAGCTGGTCAATCAGGCTGCCAAAATCCGCTTTATGTTTGGCGGTAAAGCCAAGGTACCCTGCGTTATGCGTGCGCCTATTGGTTCTGGGACGGGCGCAGCCGGGCAGCATTCCCAAAGCCTGGAAAATTGGTTTGTGCATATCCCCGGGATCAAAGTGGTGGCGCCCTCCACGCCTTACGATGTCAAGGGACTGCTGATCCAATCGATTCGGGATGATAACCCGGTCTTGTTTCTGGAAGGAAAGTTGTTGTACAAGACCAAAGGTGAGGTTCCCGAAGAGCCCTACACGATCCCCTTAGGGAAGGCCGAAGTCAAGCGCAGCGGGCGTGATTTAACCATCATCGCCTATTCGATCATGGTCAAACGTGCCATGGAGGCGGCCGAGCAACTGGCGAAGGAAGGCATCGATGTCGAAGTCGTTGACCCGCGCACGCTTAAACCCCTGGATACCGATAAGATCATTCAGTCGGTCATCAAAACCGGTAAGGTGCTGATTGTGCATGAAGCCTGTAAAACCGGTGGGTTTGGCGGTGAGCTGGCGGGAGTCATATCCGAGTCGGAGGCCTTCGACTACCTGGATACGCCGATTGTACGCCTGGCAGGACGAGATATGCCCATCCCTTACAACCGCAACCTGGAGTACCATACTGTTCCTCAGGTTGAAAATATCGTCGAGGCTGCCCAGAAGCTGGCGCGTCTGGAGGTTTAAACATGCCTGTCCCTATTATCATGCCGAAATTTGAAATGTCCCAGGAAACCGGTTTACTGGTCGCCTGGCACAAAAGCGAAGGAAGTCAGGTAGAAAAAGGGGAGCCAATCTTCTCTGTGGAAACTGATAAAGTCACCATGGACGTAGAAAGTCCGGCAGATGGCATTTTAGCTGGCATAACCGCCCAGGCTGGCGATGAGGTTCCGGTAACAACCGTCATTGCTTACCTGTTAAAGCCGGGCGAATCGCTGCCCGAGGTAAGCGTTAAGAAGGAATCCATCCCAGCCAGCGCCGAGCAGATTGTTAAAGAAGAATCTGCTGGCCGACCAACCTCTGAGCAACCCCAGGCGGAAAAAGACAGGTCGGCTGAGAGCGAGCCAACCCCAACGGCTACCCCGGTTGCCCAACGAATGGCAGCGGCTGGAGGTTTGGCGTTAAGCACAATCCGGGGTAGCGGTCCTAACCAGTCCATTACCAAAGCGGATGTACAGGCTGCTCTGGCTGGTGCTGGCGCAAAGGAATCAGATGTTACGGAACAAAAAGTCAGGGGTGCGGCCGAGAAAGTACGCGCCACACCGGCGGCGAAACGGGCAGCCCGTGAACAGGCGGTTAATCTTCGCCAGGTGCAGGGGAGCGGACCGCGCGGGCGCGTTCAGGAAGGCGATGTGGTTGAATTTCTGAGCCTGGAACCTGAAAACCTGGATGGACGGCAGGCTGTTATACCCGGCTTGAGTGGTGAGGTAGAAATCATTGCCTTGAGCGGTATGCGCAAAAAAATCGCCGACCGGATGGTGACAAGCTGCCAATCGGCGCCGCACATTACTTTTACCACCCGGGTGGATGTCAGCGCATTGGAGTCGCTGCGGGAACGGCTTAACCAAAAAGCCCAGCAAAACCAGGCTGCGAACATTTCGTTGACTGCGTTGCTGGTCAAATTTGTTGCCTGGGCATTAATCCGTCACCCGGCGTTAAACAGCATCTTACGCGGTGATGAAATTCACCGCTACAAAACCGTCAATGTAGGCGTTGCGGTCGCTCTTCCGGATGGATTGATCGTCCCGGTTATCAAACACGCTGAAAATAAAAATGTAGCCCAAATCGCTGCTGAAATCCAGGATCTGGCGCAGCGCGCCCGCCAGGGCAGTTTGACTCCAGGCGATGTGAGCGAGGGTACCTTTACAGTATCTAACCTTGGACCGTTTGGGATCGAACAGTTCACTGCCATCCTGAACTCGGGTCAGGCCGGGATATTAGCCATTGGCGCGGTACAGCGCGAGGTTGTGCCGGTCGAAAATGAAGTTGCCATCCGCCCGATCCTGCGCATGACCCTATCCGCCGATCATCGCACGGTCGATGGGGCAGTGGCAGCCCAGTTTATGGCAGAATTGCGCGAAGTTCTGGAATATCCGGGAATGATGATCTATTAGCGAGTTGTAGGTCATTAACGAATGCTAAGGCTTGTATCCTTGGGTCACCGAGTATAAAAAAGCCGGATAATTTTAAACAGACCCCCGGGAGTTTGATTTCACCCTATCTCAATTGTTGAAGACGACAGCAAATACACCGCAAACGATGCCAGCCAGTGCTCACCAACATAATGCCCGGATACAATCTGGGCTAATCCCTCTCTGACGTGATCTCTGGCTGAATCTGCTAAAACTTGTGTTGCCGGATGTTGGGCAGGTAAGAATGCCGCGATCCGTTGCATGCACCAGGCGCGGCTCAGGTTAAGACCGTCCAGGTGGACCATCTGTGGATCGCTTCGGTCAGAGACAAAGGCCGGCGTTAGTAATACCCGAGGCTCGCCCTGTCCGATGCCGGGCAGGAAACGCACAAACCAGGCTGTGAATTCATCCGCCAGCAGGGCGCGCGCCATCAGGTCGGCTTCGCAAAGGGCCGGCGAGAGAAAATCGCTGCCGCCGGGTTCCCAACCCGCCGGGTAATCCACATCCTTGCTGTAGTAATCGCGGCTGCGCTTTACTATTAAAGATTCCAGGCCGGGGTGCTCACAGTTACGGGCGTGGTCGAGGGCAAAGGCCAAACCGAAGGCCGTATTAGGATGCGTCCCCGTGCGAATTGGGTAGGTCAGCCGGGGCAGGTAATCCAGGTAGCGCTGGATGATGATTTCTTCCAGTGGTTTCCGCACACCCGCCCAATCCGCGCCGTCCGGGTTTTGCCAGGTGCGCAGTTTCTCGGCAAGCTTGAGCAGCCAGGTCCAGCCGTAGGTCCGTTCGAAGGACTGGCGGTTGGGCTGTATAAAGTAATCCGCCTCGGCGCGCAGGTTCGCAACATTCAGGTTTTTGCCTAGAGGAGCGCGCACCACCTGCGCTTGCGGCAAGGCTGGGAAGCAGCGCAGCAGGCGTACCAACATCCAGTGGCTGTTCACCGCCGAGTGCCAGTCGAAGCAGCCGTAGAAAGCCGGGTGCAGTGCGCGAGGATTTTTGACATCGGTGCTGTCGTTAAGCAGGTGCCCGGGGTAGTTGGGATACTCACGGGTGATGCCACTTAATGCCAACTCGGCAAAGCGGGCTGCCTGTTCGAGCGAGAAGGATAAAGGAGATGAAGATGCACTTGACAAATAAAGACCTTTTTGAGCGAAGAGAGAAATTAAAGAATATTATAATGCGCCCACAGGTATAACACACAAAAGGTAGCGCCCCTCCCTCTTGAAGGAGGTTGCCCTGCGTTTTTCGACAACTTCTTATCCCCAACTTGACAACCAGGACGAATATCGGTTAGAAATTAAGTCGGAGCATACGCGGGCATCGCCTTGCCCGTTGCTAAGATAAATCATGGATACGAAAACAAATGACCCAAATGTCCAAAACCGCAAAACCAGGGGTTGGCACCTGGCGTTGTCCGGGCTATCCCTGTTGGTGGTGTTGGCTTTCGGTTTACCGGCTTTATTGTCTGGCGTTAACGATGGACCGCTGCCAGTCAGGCTGACCCGGACTGCTGCCGCGATGACCCCTATCGATACGCCGATAGTTGCAACGGCAATCGCCGCCGAACCAACACCCCTTCCCACGCCCACGATCCAACTGCCCGAACCCGACCCATGGGTTGGAAAAAGCATGGTGACCATCCTGATCCTGGGCCTGGATTATGCCGATTGGGAAGGCACCGACCGGCTGGGACCGCCGCGTTCAGATGCGATGATGCTGCTGACGGTCGACCCGGTCAAGCGCACAGACGGCATGCTCTCTATCCCGCGCGATCTGTGGGTAGAGATTCCTAATATACTTGGGATGCACAAGATCAATACCGCGCACCGTTTCGGTGAGATCTACCGCCTGCCGGGCGGTGGACCCGGGCTGGCAATTCGCACCGTTGAGCAGCTGTTGGGCGTGCCGGTCAACTATTACGCCACGATCGATTTCTACGCTTTCGAAGCGCTGATCGACGAGTTGGGCGGTATCGAGCTGGACGTCTCGGCTGCAATCGAGATCGACCCGATTTGCCCAGGTGGCAAGGTTGTGCTTGAACCCGGACGCCAGCACCTGGATGGCGCGCTTGCGCTGGCTTACGCACGCAACCGCTATACCCCCGGCGATGATTTCGACCGCTCCCGCCGCCAGCAGCAGGTAATCCTGGCTGTCCGTGACAGGGTGCTGCGCCTGGACATGCTGCCCCATGTGGTCGATGTCGAACAAGCCTGCCGCCGCCCGCGTCGCCTGGTGCTGCTTCAACGGCCCGGTCTGGTACTGGACGGGCATCTCCCAGCCAGCAAACGGCACCATTCGCCCGCAATGTGCCACGTGCCATTCGTACAATTCGGTGCGCTTCAAGTCATCTGCCATCACCGTCGCTCCTTTTGAATGCAATATTAAAAAAACTGACTCGTGCGTGTACTGGCCGCGACGATGCGACCGGCTTTAATCACATATAACTTCTCTGACTGGGTGGTGAGGTCCGCCTGCGCTGTGGGTGCATCCAGAACGACCAGGTCAGCCTGGCAACCGACCTCGTGACCATAGAGGTTCAAGCCCAGAATACGGGCTGCATGATCTGTACTCATAAGCAGAATCGTCTCGAGCTGCTCGATGGTATCCATGTGCGCTCCGTAAGCCAGGATCAGGCCTTCCTCCAACAGGTCGAAGTTGCCCAGTGGCCTGAGCGCATCGCGCACGTTGTTGGATGCATAGGCAACATGGGCGCCAGCCGCCAGTAGTTCCTTGACACGCGTCAGCCCCCGTCGCACGTGGCGCCTGTCGTCGCGGCCCAATCGGTATAGGTCCGGCTGGCTGATGATGTGCATCTCCGCCTGCCGGATCAGCCGGATCACCCCCTCGAGTTCTTCAGGAGGCAATGAGTCCAGCGCACAGACATGCGCCGCGGTCACCCTGCTCTGGTAGCCACGCTCTATCGCACGCCGCGCGAGGTGGAACACCTCCAGGTCTTCCACCGCCACATCCCCGGGGATGCCCAGATCAGTGTGTACATCTAGGTCGATGCCCATTTCTACCGCCAGTTCGAACGCGGCGTCAATGTGCTCCCGGAAGTGAACGCCACGATCCAGGTTGCTCGCGCAACCCATCACGTCAGCGCCGCGGCGGAAGGCCTCCCGGAACAGGTCCAGTGTCTTGGGTTGCCGGAGCAGTCCCTGCTGTGGAAAGGTGACGATCTGGATTGCCATACGCTCACGGTAGCGCTCCCGCACAGCCAGCAGAGCTTCTAAGTGACCCAGGCGCACTTGCGGGTCGACATGGCATTGGACCCGCATCGCTACCACCCCATGTCGAGAAGCCATCTCGACCGCCCGGCTGGCGCGCGCTTCGATATCGGCGTGCGTGAAGGCTTTGCGCCACCTCTCGAGGGTCTCGTTCAATCCGTATTGCGAGAGATACGGCTCCGGGCGTCCGGGCTGTTCCATGGGATTCATGAGCGCGATGTCGATGTGCAGGTGGCTTTCTACGAACCCGGAGATGACCAGCCTGCCGCCCAGGTCAAGTTCTCTGTGTGCTGCTCCGCTCAGTTCAGGGCCGCGCGCCGCGATCTTGCCATCCTGGATGGCAAGATCAACCACGCCGGATTCGCCGATAAGATGACCATCTCTCAATAGCAAATCGTACATGATTTCTCCATGACATGCGAGAGAGACCGGGGCCATACCTGCACCCCGATCCCTCTCTTACACAAACCACCAACCCGAGAAAGGAGGAAGAAAGCGAGGGTTGTTTCTGACGCCAGGCTGCAGAATCGGACTCAGGCTGTTGAATGCCTGAATTTCCGGTTCATGCGGTTTGTGGCATCAGGTCAAATTCTTTCTCGAAGCGGCTCAACGGCAACCGCTCCAGGTACCAGGAAGTGTCGCCGGCCATGATGTATTTGGCCAGATCACGCCCAATGGTAGGAGTTTCGATCACGCCGTTTCCGCCCTCGCCACAAGCCAGCAGGTATCCTTCGATCGGTGTAGGACCGAGAATTGGCAGAAAGTCCGGTGGTTCAGCCCTAAAGCCAACCCAGTCATTGACAATGGAAGATTCCAGCAAACGGGGATAGTGCTGCATCAGTTCTTCGGTCAGGAAATCCCAGAAGTAGGGATCGGTACCGCCGGTCATTGCCAGTTCGTCCGGATTCCAAACGCCGGCGTGCATAGGATCATTCAAGTCCATGGTCAGGTGGGCTTTGCAGATAAAGACGCTATCCTTATCCTTGCGGGCATAGAACCGCGGGTACTTGAGTACTGGGAAGGGATAGCCGAGTTTTTGGGCTGGTTCGAGGATGAAGACTTCCGCTTTGGTGTGCCAGATGGGCAGTTCCAGCCCGACTTTACGGCTCGTGAAACGCGTCCAGGGTCCGGTGGCATCCACGACAACGTCAAAGTCGAAATGCCCTTTGCTGGTTTTCAAGCCAGTGATTTTACCGTTACTCATGACTACGTCGTCAACTTTAGAGCCGATATGGATTTCAATACCCGCCTCGCGCGCTTTACGCGCCAGGGTGTTAGAGATCATCGTGGCGTCAAAAAAGCCATCATCCGGGCACTAGCCGGCACCCAGGACACCGTCCAAATTCAAGTCGGGGATGATCTTGTGGATTTTTTCCGGATCACGCCAGTACTCGGCATAATAGCCGGAGGCCAGCGTCAGGTCAATGGCTTGCAGGACGTACATCTCGTACTCTCTATACGGTGCGACCGTCAATGTGCCGGTTTTCTCAAAGCCGGCTGAGCCAGGTTGTTCCTTCTCAAGCCCGGTGTAAAAATTGAATCCAAACAGACGCACAGACCAGAATTCATGCGCCACCGAGTCGTCAATTAAGCAGTGCGTCCCGGCAGATTTGGCGGTCGTTCCCGAACCGATGGTGTTCTTCTCGAAGACGGTCACGTCTGCCTCGGGATACTTCGAAAGGAAGTAAGCCAGTGAGGTGCCTATCACACCTCCGCCGATAATTCTGATTTTCTTTTTCATAGTCGTTTTCTTTTTCTCAAAAATTTAGGGTCAATTTAATGCCACTCGCACAGAATTTCAAACCTTGACAGACTGTTTATACCGGAGTGATACCACGGGATGCCATTCGCTCCATCAAAACCGGCAAGAACTCGTACAGGTCAGCCACGACTCCGTAGTCAGCCTGGGTGAAAATACCCGCGTTCTCGTCGTTGTTGACAGTTGCAATGACCTTTGAATCGCGAATGCCGATTACATGCTGAATGGCACCGGAAACCCCAAGCGTCAGACACAGGCGGGGACGGATCTTCTTGCCGGATAATCCCAGCCACTCCGGGAACCAGTCCCGGTCGGATGCCAGCGGGCGGGTGCATGCCAACTGTCCACCGAGCTTGCCTGCCAGACTCTCGACCAACGCCAGGTCGTCAGGCTGCTTGACTCCCTGACCAACGTCAATGACGTAGGAGGCATCTTCCAGTCGCGCGCCGACTTCTGCTTTTGGTTTGTATTCCACAACTGTGGCGACTGGAGCGGGAAGTTCGAGTCGCAGGGTTTCTACCTGCAGGTCGCGAGACTGGGAAGTGACGGCATTGAAAACGCCCGGTGCCGCAGTCAGCAGAGTGGTGGATTGCCCAAAGCGATAGGTTGCGGTTCCAATCCCACTGTAGATCATACAAGTTGCACAGACCCGGTCGCTTTCAGGTTCAATCTCAAAATCCAATACCCAACTTGCGTAACCGGCTTGCAGGCGCTCGGCTACAGCAGGAGCAATTTCAAAGCCGCGCTTGGTAGCGCCCACCAGGACTATCTTGGGCATTAATTGTTTTATGGCGCCTGCCAGCGCGCCGGTGTAGGTATCGGTTTGGTAGTGATCGAATCCCGCGCCTTCGACCAGGCAAAGCCGATCTGCACCTGCGGCGGCGTAGGCTGTGGCGTCATCCGGAGACGCAACACCTGGCAGGAGCAACGTAACATACCCTCCATGCCGGTCGGCAACCTGGCGGGCTTTTCCGAGTAGTTCCTGCCGAAAGGCAATATCTTCACTAAAAACCAGGATTTCAAGAGGATTCGTCATTTTATGCCTTTCCTTTCAAGACGCCTTCTGCCAGCAGGGCATCGAGCAGCGTATCAGCAAGCTGTGAAAGTCCTTGTCCTTTGAAGACCTGTTGTTTTCGCTTTATGACAATCCCTTGTTCGGCAACCATTTCTGTCCGGTTCTGGGCGGCAAGTTCATCAACTGCCAGACCGAGTTCGCTGGATACCCCCAGACATGAACCGGTTTTTTCTTTGCCTTCAAGGCATCCATCAGGGTCGTCCGGCGGGGGAAAAAGGCTTCTTCTGCTACGCTAACCACCGCAGGCAGTGTCAGTTTTAATGTTTCGACACAGTCGTCAAGATCCCGATCGGCGATCAACTGGTTATCGTTAACCTCGATCCGGCGCGCATAGGAGACCAGCGGCAGACCCATGCGTTCAGCCAGGCGCGGACCGGTCTGGTACGAGTAGCCATCGTCGCTAGCGAAACCGCAAAGAATCAGGTCAAACGATCCCAGTTTACGAATGGCTGCTGAAAGGATGTTTACCACTCCCCCAGCATCGAGATGTGCTCCAGCCGGTTCTTCGACCAGAACTACCTCATCCAGTCCCATCGCCAGCACGTCGCGGAAGCCTTCGCGGGCGGATATGGGGGCAAATGACAACCCAATTACTTCTCCAGAAAGTTTTTCTTTCAAGCGGACAGCCGCTTCGACCACATTTTTGTCTATATTGCCGATCTTGAGCGGTACACCCGCCAGGCGGATTTCATGCGTGGCAGGATCAACTTTGATCTCAGTTACGTCCAGGGAATATTTCAATAAGGTCAGGATTCTCACCTGTATTGCCTCCTCTCAAGATACTAATTACCAGCCAGACAGCCGATCTCTCATTGCCATCAACCATAATAGGATGCCAAAGCCGCCTTGCGGATTGTGCCAGGTGATGCCGCGGTTGCCGCCGTGATCGCAGGATATCTGGCAAGTGCCGCATTCCAGGCAGTTTTCATACCGTACCGCCACATGGTTATCATCCCACTGGTAGACGTGCGCCGGGCATACCGTCAGACAGGGTTTCAATTCACAGGTTTTGCAGCGCTCCTGATCAACGGTGATGTGGCTGTGTATCTCATCAATTTCGTATTTATCCAGCCCCAAACGAGCATCCAGGGTGAGAATTGTTGGGTTCATAGGACTACTCCTCGCGCGATCTGGAACATATCCTTTGCCAGGGTTAGCATGGAACCTTTACCTTTCATCTGCTCGCGCAGAGAGTATAACAACTTGGTCCCCGGCTGCAGCGATGGGCTGAAGAGCGTCTCCAGCGTGCGGCAAGCCAGATCCGGATAAAGCGTGAACAGCCGCTCGTTTTCCAACAGGGGATACATATCCTTGAATAATTGCCAGTCGTTATAGATGGCGGTCGCTTTAAGTCGTTCTGCGTAGCCTGCCAGGTTCTCAGCCATGTATCCGCCGCTTTCCCTTGCGCTGAGGATGGCACTAGCGGCTTGCGCGCCAGAAACGCCCGCAAAGTCCATGCCACGCAGGGTAACGATGTTGTTCAATAACAGGCGTGCGGCGCTGCCCACAACTACATACCCGTTGCCGTACCGCCTTGATGCCAGGTGATAACCGCCGCGGTGCACCGTCTGGGCTGAATATTCGACAGCTTCACCTCCCACCAGCAGGCGAGCAATCAGGGGATGTGATTTGAAGACATCCAGCACCTGGTGAGGCTGCATTTTGCTTTTGTAAAGTGAATCGATCTTAACCACCAAGCCGACCGATAGCGAAGCGCGGTGGGTGTACAGGAAACCGCCGCCTTCGATTCCGCAAGTCTGACCCACAAAGGTATAGGCGGCGCCAGTCTCCTGTCCGCATTGAAAGCATTCCTCAATTACCTTTTCCGGCAGAGTGATGACTTCCTTGATGCCCAGCGAGACGTCGTGAGGGTGATGCTCTTCCCGCAGCCCAGCCTGCTGCAATAACAGCGATCGCGTGCCCTCCGCGATCACAACCACGTCGGCGGAGATTTCATCCGGTCCAGCCTGAATGCCCACCACGCGTCCGTTTTCGACCTTGAGCGCGTCAGTGGTCACGCCAGGGATGAATGCTGCGCCAGCATCCTCCGCTTGCTGCGCCAGCCAGGGATCGAAGCGGGCTCGCAATACCGAAAAAGCGTTGTAAGCTGGTTTGGCTGACTCTTCGCTACGAAAATCCAGCCCGACCGATGAGCCCTCGCTCAACATTGCGATTTGGTGGGTAGTGATGACACGTTCGACCGGGGCGTTTTCCCAGAAATTGGGAAAAATTTCGTGAACGGGCTTTGAATACAACAGCCCCCCCGAGACATTCTTGCTGCCCGCTGCCTGGCCGCGCTCGATCAGGACAACATTCAATCCGGCTTATGCCAACAGATACGCAGTTGTTGAGCCGGCTGGTCCCGCACCGACGACGATAACATCAAATTTTTCCATCCATATTTGTCCTTGGTTAATTTTTAATGCGACTGCAATTTGAATGGTTACTGCGTCCGTGGTTAACGAACGCAGTAACTGTTGCTCATAGGCTTATGGGATAATGCAAGCCATCACGCCTTTCTGCGCATGCAGACGGTTTTCGGCTTCATTGTAGCAGGCTGTGCCCCATTTGCCATCCAGCACCGCGTCGGAGACTTCTGCGCCGCGCTCGCAGGGCAGGCAGTGCATGTACTGGGCAGTTGGTTTGGCCAGGTTCATGCGTTTCTCGTCCGCAATCCAGACCTTGTACTTGGCGAAGAGATTCACCATCTCGTCCTGCTCTGGCTTTGCGGTGACGGGTGGCAGCAGATCGAGGGCTACGTAGTTTTTGGCATAGACGATATCGGCGTTCTCGCAGGCGTCTTCCATGTTCTCGGACACTCTGTAAGAACCACCGCTGGCCTCCACATTGGCCTTGATCGCCGCCTCGATATCAGGATCGATGCGCATCTCCGGCGGGCGGGCAAAGACGATCTCCGCGCCGTACAGGCTGGCGGCATACATGAAGTCATGGTGCGGGGCGATCGGCTTCTTGGGCGATGAACCCCAGGTCCAGGTCACACCCAGCTTGCGTCCGCGCAGGTCGCGGCCGAACATCTCGCGCAAGGTCATCACGTCCGCCATACCCTGGCATGGGTGGTAGATGTTGTCTTCCATATTGATCACCGGCACGTGCGACCACTTGGCGAATTCCTGGATGATGCGCAGGCTCTTGTCATACTCCCAGTTGACCTTGTCACCCAGGATGCGGATGGCGATGCAGGCGCCCATGCGGGAGAGGACACGCGCCACGTCCGAGATACGCTCGGAACCGTAGCCCTGATCTTCGCCTTCCAGGGTGGGCAGGCGGGTGGCTTCGGGTACCAGGAAGTTGGCATGCCCACCCAGCTCAAAGATACCGGTCTCGAAGCTATTGCGGGTGCGCAGGGAGGGGTTGAAGAACATCATGAACAAGGTGCGTCCCCGCAGAATGTCATCGTGCGGGCAGCGCATAGTGTTGTCGGCCTTCAGTTGCAGCGCAACATCCAGCATGGTGTCGATTTCTTCCCGGGTAAAATCACGCAGGGTGATGAAATCGCGGCCTTTCAATCCTTTTGTAACCATAGAAAATTCTCCTTTATGTAAAAATGTGCTTTGGGTCGGTCAAAATCATTGTGATTGCTTCACAGCTTCCAAGAATTCTCCTAAGGCTGCCTGAGCCCATTCGGCTTTTTGTTCTTCACGCAGCCGGCGGCGCAGTTTGAGCGACTCCTCTTCGATGACCTGGTGGGCGATCAGTGGGCGTTCGATCCAGCACCCCACTTCATTGAAATCCGCATCGAAGAAGACCACCACCGGAATGGAGTGATAGAGCCCATCTTTCCGGTTGGGGAGGATCAGTTCGGGATGCTGATCGCGACGGAAAATGCGCACCTCCCACCCGGCCTGGCGTGCGATCCTGATGAAAACCGGAAGATAGTAAAGCACATCTCCAGATCAGGGTTCGGCGATGACCATCGCCCGCAATTCCGCAGACAGTTTGGTGAGCTGCTCAAGGTGTTTTTCGCTGAGCTTGATCTCCATGGCGTGCGTCTCAAATTTTGCGCGCACATCGTCCAGTTTGATGATGAATTCGTCGATGGTTTCACCTTGTTGGAAAAAAGCAGAATCAATCATTGGACTCACTCCTCCACTTCCTTGCCGAATAATTCGCGCCATTGATGGCCGGTGGCTTCCATTTGCGATTCTGCCCGCTGCCTGCGCATGCGGTGCAGGCGTGGCGTCCCCAGGCGGAATTCCTCCATCCAGAGGGCGGCAAATTCGCCACGCTCTGTCTCATTGAGGATGTTCTCAATCTCGTCCAGGTTGATGACGCGCGGTCCGGAAGTTCGCACCGCAAATTCCATGGTACGGCTGCCACGGGACGAGAAATATTCCTCGATGCCGATCTCATCCATCACGTCCACCACCGATCGCAGCGAGCGGATGGCTTTGGCATAGGCGAAATAAGGCGGGTAGCCATGCGCCACCATGGTTTCGAAGACCGCTCGCATCAGGTGGATAGTGCCGCCGTAAAGCACCTGCTCTTCGAAATTGTCGCCCTCGGTCTCGGACTGGAAAGTGACTTCGACTACCCCAACGCGGGTGCTACCTACCGACTTGGCGATCGCCAGGACGATCTGCATCGCATCACCTGTGACGTCCTGGTCGACGGCCACCGCACCGTAAATGCCACTACCCTCCAGAAACTTTTCACGCACCAGATGGCCGGGAGAGTTGGGTACGAACAGCACCACGTTGACGTTCTTGGGCGGTACGATTGCCCCGTAAAGGACGTTGAAACCATGGGCAAAACTGAGGGTGCAATTTGGTTTGAGGTCGTTATGGATCGACTCCCAATAGACGGGCGGCTGGGCAGGGTCCGCTAGTAGGAAGTGGACGACGTCCGCCCGCCGGGTGGCCTCGGCGATGTCATAGACTTCAAAGCCATCTTGCTCGGCCTTTTCCCAGTCGGGGAAGCGCCCTTTCTGGCCTGCACCCACGATCACTTTCAGGCCGCTGTCGCGCATGCACAGCGCCTGCGGCCCGCCTTGGATGCCGTAGCCAAGGACTGCAATGACCTTGTTTTTCAGCACCTCCAGGCTGACATCTTCATCTCGGTATACCTGGATGATCATTTCCTTTCACCTTTCGCTTGTTGAGATCGTGAAAACCAGCAACCCTGTGGTTGCAAACACGTTTGTTTACAGGGAACTCGTATAGTCCCGGTTGACGTCCTTGTACAGCAGGTACGCCGATTTATCCCAGCCGGTGGCATAGAAGAACTGCGGGCAGTAGGGTGCCATATAGATAAAGTCGTCCTTCTGCACTTCGATCAGGTCGTGATTAAGCCAGTAGAGGCCGCGCCCGTACAGCATGTAGAGCCCATGCTCCATAACATGCGCCTCGACGAAGCTGAAATAGACCCCCGGATCAAAGACCTGCAGGTTGATCCCCATATCGAAGCCCATCTGTTCGTACGGCGTCAGATGCTGTTCCATGTAGGTGTCGGTGGGATTGGAGGGCACATCGCTCTCATGGGCAATGATCGGAGCGGGGATCGCTACCTCTGAAACGACTTCGTAGCGCCTGCGGATCCAGGTCAGCCGGCTGAGCGCATCCTGGTCATTTTTGAACTGGAAGGGGGTATGCGGCGGCAGCCAGCAGAAGCTGCCTTCTACCAGTTTGTGTGTTTTCCTGGCCAGTTCAAACTGCACCTGGCCTTCCAGGACGAACGGGAACTGTTCGAAGTCCTCATCGCGCGGTGCAGTGGTACCGCCCCCCACATCGACCAGCAGTTCATGCTGGACGAATTTGGCGCCGTGTTGCGGGGTCGCCAGCACCTGGGCCAGCGCGCCTTGGAAGCCGGAGAGCTGATGCTGAACACGGTTGGCGCGCGGGAAGATCATGAAGCTGCCCGGCTTGTTGATACACCGGCACCTGGAGGTGATATCGGCCTCAGTCAGGATCATTTTTTCGGTCTGGACATGATTGAATTGCGTATCTTATCTCCTCGATCAGAAGATCGTTCTTCAGTTTTTTTGCCCCGGCGTGTCAACCAGCGCAGTGCCAGGAGGGCCATGTAGCGAGTTGCTTCAACGAGCTGCTCGACCGGCACATATTCATCGGCAGCATGGGCAACGGAAGGGTGGCTGGGGCTAAAAATGATGATTGGAATGCCATCCCGTGCAAACCAGCGCCCATCACTGGTCTGCACATAGCCGGTCAGCGGGCGAGCATCTCCGGTCAGTTCCGCCAGTGTTTGATTCGCCAGCAGGACGAGAGGTGAGTCCGGTGGAGGATCAATATTGGCGGCAACCTCACCGCTGGAGAACAGTTCATAACGCAACGGTTCAACAGTCCGGGTGTACTCGTCCAGCAGTTTTTGCAGTTCTGCCACCGCCTGCTCACGCATTTCTCCGGGAATCAGGCGCCGGTCCATCTCGACCTTGCATTGTTCCGGCACGATGCTCCACTGGATGCCGCCCTGGATTCTGCCGATGTTCAAGGTGGGCGGCGGCAGGTAAGGGTGGCGGCGGTCGTTCAGTTTTGGATAGAGCTTTTCTTCCAGCCAGACAAGCACCCGGGCAGCCTTCAAAATGGCGTTCTCGCCTTCCCAGGGTGTTGCCCCATGGGCACTCCTGCCAGATACGGTCAGGTCAATGCCGCAGGCCACGCGATCGGCAATGCGATGTGGTTATCGGTTTGCTCACCCACCACCAGTGCGCTGGCAGGCAGTTCGCCTTCTCCGTGCAACCAGCGGGTGCCCTGCAGGCCGCCCGACTCTTCGTCGGCGACGACAACCAGCCTCAGGCAGCCCGGCAGGGAGAGGCCGGCACGCGCCAGTGCCAGGCAGGCCATGACCTGTGCAGCAACGCTTCCTTTATCATCTCCGGCCCCGCGCCCGTAGAGGCGGTCTTCCTGCAAGGCGCCGGAGAAAGGGTCCACCGACCAGCACTCCAGCTCCCCGGCAGGCACCGTGTCAATGTGGGCATGGAACATGAGATCGGCACGCTCAGCTGGTGTCCCCAGAGTGGCGATCAGGTTGGGCTGGTGTTCCTGGCGGGCAAGCAGCCGATAGAGAATGCCGGCCTTATCCAGTTTCTCTGCCCGCCGCACCTGGTTCCGAAGTGGATACGGGAGATCGAGGAAGTCATTCCTGAGGCAAAGGGCGTTGAACTGCGCCGGATCGGGCGTAACGCCGGCGATCCTGGCGACTTGAACGATGTCCAAAAATTCCTGGATGACTTTGATGCCGGCCTGCTCGGGCCGAAGGCGGTGGCGGTGATGGCCAATACCTCGGCCAAGATCAGCTCGGGGTGGGAGCCTGCGCTGGTGACTCGCCGGATCATTGATGTAAGTCCGTTTACCAACAAGCGCACAATGCTTAAGGCGCTGTGCTGCCCGGTATGCGGCAATCCGGTTCATGATGACGAAGGTCTGAGGATTTTCAATGTCAAAGACCTGCCCAAGCGCCGGCTGTTCTGCCAGGGATTCGTTCCTGGGTGGGAGTTGGACAAGGATGGAAACCGCAAGCTAGACGCGGACGGTAATCCGGTGTGGGGGATGCGCAAATGCAATACGCCTCTGCACACGTTCAATCAAGCGCGGCGCTCGTCCATCGCGGAGTACATCGCAAAACAATGCAAGGGGCGTTTCAAACTCCTGATCGCAGATAAGGCCCATCAATTCAAGGGCAAATCGAGTGATCGGGGCGTAGCGTTCCACCAGTTGATCACCGCGTGCAAGTGGACTCTGACCCTTACGGGTACGTTTTTTGGCGGGAAAAGCAGCAGCATTTTCAGGCTGCTCTATCGCTTGAGCGCGGGAGTCCGACGCGACTTTGGTTTCACTGAGGAAAGGCGTTGGGCGAAGTTGTACGGCGTGTTGGAGATGACGCGCAAAAAGAAACGCGATGACGACTCCGGCGAAGATGGCGTGTTTACCGGCACTCGCCGGCGGCGCAACGAAGCGAAGGAGCAACCGGGAGTCTCGCCGGCGATCATCAATCGGCTGCTGGATACGACCGTGTTCTTAAGCCTGAAAGACCTGGGCATTACCCTTCCGGACTACAAAGAAGAGGTGATAAGCCTGGATATGGAGGAGAAACATGGGGAGCAGTACCGGGAAATGGAGGGTTCGCTGAAAGACCTGGCGCTCGAATCCTACCGCTATATGTCCACCTGGTTGCAATGGAGCCTGGCTCGCCCGTACTCTGCCTTCCGCGATGAGAAAGTGATCGTGGACGAGGTAAAGGATGGAGTCAAGACCATGCGCAAGCTGGAACTCATGGACCTGCCGGCGGTGGTGAGCGGGAGTGACCGTCTGCCGAAAGAGGACTGGCTGGTGAACTACTGCCTGGCTGAACGCCGGCAGGGGCGCAAAGTGCTGGTTTATCTGTGGCAAACGGGCACGCGGGACATTCAGGATCGGGTCGAACACTCGCTCAAACGGGCGGGTCTGAACGTCACGGTCCTGCATGGCAACATTGATCCCCGCAAGCGCGAGGAGTGGATTGCGAAGCGGACTCCGGCAACGGACGTGCTGGTGTGCAACCCGAAGCTGGTGGAAACCGGCCTTGACCTGGTGATGTACTCGACCGTGATCTTTTACGAGATCGAATATTCGCTCGTGCGCCGCATGACGGCATGATTGATTGTACGAAACGTATCGCAGGTTGAGGAAAGTACCTGTGAGGTCATCCGGTTTACCGAAAAGGGAAACCTGAACGGGAAAATAGCACGCCGGAAAAGGGATG
>Ga0207951_100247_pt1 | contig 32698 bp, 28 predicted proteins | sample Subbio12Aug_8Bad_FD_184830 | JGI IMG/M metagenome (GOLD analysis project Ga0207951, IMG submission 184830) | Serpentinite rock and fluid subsurface biosphere microbial communities from McLaughlin Reserve, California, USA - CR12Aug_8Bad (SPAdes) | ecosystem: Environmental > Terrestrial > Deep... | reverse complement strand
GAAGGTAAGGCACAAGTGAACATAGCAAACCGGTTCAAGATTAAAAACAAATCAAAGAGTTTACTAAAATGGTTAAAGCGAAGAAGTGCAATTGAACCAATCTTTGGACACTTAAAATCCGACAATAGACTTGAGCGAAATTTACTGAAAGGCAAAGATGGCGATCATATTAATGCTGTCTTGGCTGTTTGTGGATTTAATTTAAGAAAACTCTACGCAGTTTTCTTTTTGCCAATTTTGAAATGGCTGGATAATCGAATTAAAGAAAAATATTTTCTCTTATTCCCAAAACTAAATGAACAATCTTTTAGCTTTGTTCAAAATAAATGACTTATTCTGCGACGACTAATTAGCCGAAAGAGCCGCTCAAAAATCTAATGGCAAAATTCAAATTACTGTTTACCCAAGTCAGCAGCTTGGAACCGAACGTGAATGTTTAGAGCTTCTTCAAATAGGAAGTTTAGGAATGACAAAAGTTTCGTCCTCTGTACTTGAGGGATTTGTCCCGGACTTTAAAGTTTTTTCATTGCCGTTCATATTTGCAAACGAGAAACAGAAATTCGATTTTTTTGAAAGTTCAGCCGGTAAAGATTTGTTAAAGAGTACTCAAAAATTCTGGCTTAGAGGTTTATGCTATTACGATGCTGGAAGCAGAAGCTTTTATACTAAGGATAAACCGATTTTAACCCCGGATGATTTAAAGGGTTTGAAGATTAGAACTCAGGAGAGCCCAACATCAGTTAAATTAGTAAGAGCTTTAGGCGGTTCAGCAACGCCCTTTGCATGGGGAGAATTATATACAGCACTTCAACAAGGCGTTGTTGATGGCGCTGAAAATAATCCGCCAAGTTTTTATCTGTCCCGTCATTATGAAGTCTGCAAATTTTATTCTCTTAATGAGCATACATCGGTTCCGGACGTTTTATTAATAAGTACTGTTATCTGGGATGATCTAACTCCTCAGGAACAACAATGGATTCAGGAAGCTGCTGATGAATCTTATCAGTATCAAAAAAAATTGTGGAAAGAAGCTACCGAAGAAGCACTTAAGGAAGTTCAAAAAGCTGGTGTAAAAATTTATTATCCAGATAAAACTCCATTCGAAGAAAAAGTTAAACCTCTCATTGAAGAATACCGGAATGAACCTTCTGTTTATAATCTTATTAAACAAATCAAAATGGTAAACAACAATGAATAAAATAAAAAATCTAATCGATACTGTTTTGAGATGGTTTCTGATTTTTATTATCTCATTAATGACAATTAATGTCCTTTGGCAGGTATTTACAAGATTTGTTTTGCACAATCCGAGTTCGTTTACAGAGGAATTAGCGCGTTATACACTTGTTTGGCTTGGAATATTAGGTGCAAGTTATGTAGCCGGTCAAAAGATGCATCTGGCAATAGATCTTCTCTCACATAAATTAGAGGGCAAATCCAAACTTTATCTTGAAATTTTTATTCAGGTATCTATTTTCTTTTTCTCTCTGGTAGTAATGGTTATAGGCGGTTATAGATTAGTATTAATTACACTCAGTCTTAATCAAATATCTGCAGCTTTGCAGGTCCCGCTTGGTTACGTATATCTAGTGGTCCCTGTAAGCGGCGCACTGATTTTATTTTATTCAAGCTACTTTATAATTGAAGCAGTAAAAAAATTAAAGGAATTATAAATTTTTAGCCATTATAACAAACTGATTACTCTATGGAATCTTTAGAAATAATTGTCTTAGTATTAACTTTTGCTATTCTGCTATCTTCAGGAGTCCCGATTTCTTTCAGCATTGGAATCTCGACTCTTATTACAATGCTGCTTAGCATTCAAACTTTACCTTCGTTAACAACAGTAGCGCAGAGAATGGCAACCGGTATAGATAGCTTTGCATTACTTGCTATTCCGTTTTTTATTCTTGCCGGTCAATTAATGAATAGCGGCGGAATTGCCAGGCGGTTAATCGACTTCGCAAAAATTCTTGTCGGTAAATTGCCCGGCGGACTGGCATTTGTTAACATAATGGCGGCAATGTTATTTGGTGCAATTTCAGGATCTGCTGTTGCTGCTGCTTCTGCAATAGGAGGATTTATGACACCAGTTATGAGAAAAGAAGGTTACGACCGCGGATTTTCTGCCGCTGTAAATATAACCTCTGCAACTACAGGTATGATTATTCCACCAAGTAATATATTAATAGTCTATTCACTTGCAAGCGGCGGGGTTTCAATTGCTGCACTATTTCTTGCGGGTTACATCCCGGGTATCTTACTTGGTATTTCTTTAATGGTTGTTGCGGGAATTTATGCTAAGAAAAACAAATATAAAGTTACGTTGCACTTTACAATTGGCGATGCAATTAAAAAATTTTTTGATGCAGTCCCCAGTTTGCTGCTAATAATAATTGTTATTGGTGGAATTGTTGCCGGCTACTTTACTGCAACAGAGGCATCGGCAATTGCTGTTCTTTATGCTTTTATTCTTTCTGTATTTATCTACCGCGAAATTAAATTAAAGGATCTTCCGGCAATATTACTCAGCAGTGCTACAACTACTGCTGTAGTAATGCTTCTTGTAGCTACTTCAATGGCTATGTCCTGGGTAATGGCTTACGAAAATATTCCGCAGAACGTTGCCGCTGCACTAATCTCTCTTTCCGATAATAAGTTTGTTATACTAATTATTATAAATGTTGTTCTGCTTGTCGTAGGTACTTTTATGGATATGACGCCCGCAGTTCTGATTTTTACACCAATATTTTTGCCTGTTGCAATTCAATTGGGCATTAATCCGATACACTTTGGAATTATAATGGTAATGAATCTTAGTATTGGTTTGTGCACTCCACCTGTTGGAAGCGTTTTATTTGTTGGGTGTTCAGTTGCAGAATTACCGATTACAAAAGTAATTAAACCACTTATCCCGATGTTTATTGCAATGATGATTACATTGCTTGCTGTAACATATTTCCCTGATTTAAGCATGTTTATACCGAAGTTATTTGGTTATTAAAAATTTGATAATTGTTCTTAAATAATAATGAAGTGAAAAAATTTTTTCATGGTGCCTCCCATGAGAAAGGAATGGCGGCTGAATTTAATTTTTAAGTACCATCCCTGAATATTTTTTTAATTATTAAAAATAGGTTTTGAGATGTTAAAAAAAATAATTCTGATCCTGTTAATTTTTTCTGCGTCATTCGCATGCACTGCAGAAAGCAAATCTTTCAAAGTTCTTGTTAATAATCCTTCTTCAATTGATAGAACGGACGAACTAGTATCGATAAGTCTTAATAAGATACTTGAAAAGTATTCTGACTTTGATGTTAAATCCTTCGCTGTTTATTCGGGTGGAAAGGAAATTCCTTATCAGCTAGAAAATATTAATGGTGAGGATTTCATTTCTGTTGTTTTAACATTAAAGCCGAATAAGAAAAGTGAAATCAAATTTGAATATGGTAAGGGAATTGTTCCAACTGTTTTTAAAAATGAAACTTATGCAGAACTATCACCCAAGAAAGGTGGAATTTATTCTGAAGGAAAGTTTAGAGGAACAGAATTTGAGAGTGTAACTAGTTACAAAGTTCCATCAATTCACAAAGATCACGATGCACTTTTTAAGTATGAAGGTCCCGGATGGGAGTCTGAAATTGTTGGATATCGTCTTTACCTTGATTGGCGAAATGCAACGGATATCTTCGGAAAGAAAATGAGGAAGCTCGTACTTAAAGAAGTCGGTGTGCACGATACAGTAGCTAAAGACGACTCATATCATAATATGCAGGAATGGGGGATGGATATTTTTAAGGTTGGCAGTTCCCTCGGAATAGGATCATTCGGAATGTGGAGCAGCAATAAAGTAAATATGGTTTCGGTTACAGATTCAGTAAAATATAATCTTATAAAAAATGGTCCGCTAAAATCAGAATTTACTATTGATTATTACGGCTGGATGGTTGATAATAAAAAATATGATCTTAATGCTAATATTTCTATTAATGCAAGATCCAGACTTACTAAATGTGTTCTAACAATTGATAACGCAGAAAATTTAGTAACCGGTCTTGCAAAATATGAAGGAATAAATTTTATAAAAAGTAATCAGTCCGATGGCTGGCAATATATTGCATTATATGGTAAGCAATCATTAGCAAATGACGACCTTGGAATTGCAGTTCTTTACAACGGCAAAGATTTAATAAAGCAAACAGAGGATAAACTGAGCTATATACTGGCGCTTAAACCGTCTGGTTCGAAAGTTGAATATTATTTTACCGCTGCATGGGTTCAGGAACCCGGTGGAATTAAAAATCAGAACGAATTTGTAAGCTATCTTGATGATCTTTTAATCAAATTAAATAATCCAATTGTAGTTGAATTTTAATTTTAGGAAAGGAAATGTCACCTTTGGAACTTCACCCCGATCGGTTTTTTGATTCAGATTCTGTAATACGCACTTATGCACGCGAAATTTTCGACAACATAAAATCATTACCTATTATCAGTCCGCACGGACATGTTGATCCAGGGATTTTTGTTGATAATAAACCGTTCGAAAATCCTTCGCAGTTATTTATTACGCCCGATCATTATTTGTTCAGAATGCTCTATTCACAAGGAATTCCAATGGAAGCATTGGGCATTCCTTCAATAAATGGAACGAAGGTTGAAAAAGATCCGCGTAAAATCTGGAAATTATTTGCAGACAATTATTTTCTGTTTTTAGGTACACCCTCCGGCATCTGGCTTAACCATGAATTTTCTGTTGTCTTTGGTATTAAAGAAAAACTTAATGGTGCAAATGCAGATAAAATTTATGACGAAATAAATGAAAAATTAAATTCGCCGGAATTCTTACCACGCAGACTTTTTGAAAAATTCAAAATTGAAGTCCTGTCAACTACAGATGCTTCGACCGATAGTCTTGAACATCATAAAAAAATAAAAGAGTCCGGCTGGAATGGGCGTATTATACCATGTTTCAGACCGGATGCTGTTACCGATCTTTCTAATCCTTCATGGAAATCAAATATCGAATTACTTGGCCGCGTTTGCGGATTTGAAATTTCATCCTTCAAAAAATTTGTCCAGGCATTGGAAGAACGAAGATCGTTCTTCAAAACTCTCGGATGTACTTCCACAGATCATGGTGTATTCTCTCCTTTTACACATGAACTATCAAACAGTGAAGTTGAAAAAATATTTCAGAAAGGACTTAAGGGAGAGGCAACAATTGAAGATGCGGAATTATTTACTGCACACATGTTAATGGAAATGGCAAGGATGAGTATCGATGACGGACTTGTAATGCAAATCCATCCCGGCTCATATAGAAATCATAATCCAGTTATTTATACTAATTATGGTACTGATAAAGGTGCAGATATTCCTGTGCACGAGGAGTTCACCTTCAACCTAAAAGAATTGCTGAACAAGTACGGAAATAATCCTGACTTTACAGTTATCGTTTTCACATTAGACGAGAGCACATATTCGCGCGAGCTCGCACCATTAGCAGGTCATTACCCGGCAATTAAACTTGGTCCTTCATGGTGGTTCCACGATAGTATAGAAGGAATGACCCGGTTCAGACAAATGGTTACTGAAACTGCCGGATTTTATAACACAGTAGGATTTAATGATGATACCCGTGCCTTCGTTTCAATTCCAGCACGTCATGATCTTGCACGTAGAATTGATTCTAATTTCCTCGCCGGTCTGGTAGCACGTCATATTATTTCAATTGACGAAGCAATCAAAATAGCAGAGGATCTAACTTATAACCTTGTTAAGAAAACTTATAAACTTTAAAAGAGAGATAAAATGAGTATTAATGAATTTGAAAAAAATCTTCAATCATTATTTAATGATGAAAATAAACCCGTCAACTTCAAACTGGATAAAGAATATTCTATACTCCTGTATCCATTGTCGGTAAATAAGTATGAAGACTCAATCTATTTTATCGGTAGAGAAGGTAATTACAAACATCTTTACGTTGTAACAAGCCATCCGGATTTATTGAATAGTTATGAAGGCGAGAGTATTAATTCGTCTTATCCCGGTTTATTTTTCAAAAAATGTTTTTTAACTACTACTAACAGAATTACTCTTCAATCAATTTTCAGTTATACCATTCCAAAAGTAGTAGGATTAAAAAACTCATTTGGATTTGGCGACCGGCTTGGTCTTGCAAACGGCGGTCATATCAGATCATTAAAAGAGAACGACTTTTATCCGATACTTGCACAGCAATCGATTCGCGAGCTTGCAAGAACTAACCGCAAACCCGAAATGGTTATGGATGCTGCTGTATGGTCTGTATTTCAGGAAGGTTATAAAAGCGGATTTGGTTCCGATGCGGATCACTTAAAAACAACAGATGATATTGATCTGATGCTCGGTGCCGGGTTTACTATGTTTACTTTCGATCCGAGCGAGCACGTTAATAATAATGCCGATAATTACAGCGAAGAAGAATTATTTAAAATTGCATCGGGTCTTCCATGGAATGAACTTAGCGATTCTTTCCCGAATGCTGAAAAAAGATATGCCGGTAAGAGCTTCGCTATTGCAGAAAATTTTTCTATTAACGTTACTGTCAACGACTTTTTAAGAGCATATACCAAATACGGAAAAGCAATTGCACATATTAAAAAATTGTATGACTATCTGGCTTCTAAGTGCGATTCAGATAAATTCGAAATTGAAGTCTCTGTTGATGAAACCGAATCTGTAACAAGTCCTTTTGAACACTTCTTTTTTGCAAACGAACTTAACCGGCTGAATGTAAAATTTGTAAGTCTTGCACCAAGATTTGTCGGAGATTTTGAAAAAGGAATTGACTATAAAGGCGACATCGATCTATTCAAGACAGAATATATAAAGCACCTTGCAATTACAAAACATTTCGGAAATTATAAAATCAGCCTACATTCAGGAAGCGACAAACTTTCTGTTTATAGAGTAATTGGTTCGCTTAAAGAAGCATTTACACATGTTAAAACCGCCGGAACAAGTTATCTTGAAGCTTTAAAAGTAATTGCAGCAAAAAAACCGGATCTGTTTAGAGAGATTCTTGATTTCTCAAGAAATCTCTACGAAACAGAAAAGAAATCGTATCACGTTTCTGCCGATATAAATAAAGTACCACCGGCAAAAGAGTTGAGCGAACAGCAATTAATAGCATTATTCGATTCGAATGATGCACGTCAGGTTTTACATGTTACATTCGGTCGCGTTTTAACCGATAAAGAACCATCCGGCAACTATCTTTTCAAAGATAAAATTTTACAATGCCTTATCGAAAACGAAGAAACGCATTACGATTTTCTAATTAAACATTTCAAAAAACATCTGGAACCGTTTAAGTAATATGAATAGAGAAAAAATAGTTGGGGAAATTGTTGCACGTAAAGCGGTTGCAGTTCTAAGGATTAAAGAACCGGAAAAACTGAGAAAAGTAATTGAAGCACTGTATGCCGGTGGATTATCTGTTGCAGAAATTACAATGACAGTTCCTAATGCAATTCAATTGATTGAAAAGATGTCGAAAGAACTTGATAAAAATATAATTATTGGTGTTGGCTCAGTACTCAATAGTAATGTTGCCGAAGATGCAATTAAAGCCGGTGCAAAATATGTTGTTAGTCCTATCTTTAAAAAGGAGATTATTGAAACGGCTCATAGGTACGATATACCGGCAATGCCCGGATGTTTTACACCTACAGAAATTCAAACAGCATACGAATCCGGTGCTGATATAATAAAAGTATTTCCGGCAGATGTTCTTGGAATGGAATTCTTTAAAGGAATTCTTGCACCAATGCCCCACTTAAAATTAATGCCTACAGGTGGAGTTAGTTTAACAAATGCGGGCGACTGGCTGAAAGCAGGAGCTTGCGCAGTTGGTGTTGGTTCAGCTCTTCTAGATAAGGATGCAATTGAAAAAGAAAATTATTCTAAGCTTACGGAAAATGCCAAGATTATAATGGATAATATTTCAAAAGTTGTTAACAAATAAGGAATTACAAAATGAATGTTTCTTTTGATGATCTGAAAGGTAAGGTCTGCGTTGTTACAGGTGGATGTGGTGTGTTCGGAAATATATTTGCTCAAACAATGCTTAAAGCCGGTGCTAAAGTTGCAATTATGGATTATAAGCAGGGTAGATGCGATGAATGCGCTCAGGGACTTGCTAAGAAAAGTGGGTCACCGGTTCTCTGCGTTGTTGCAAACGTTCTGAATAAAGAAAGTCTTGTAAAAGCTAAAGAGGAAGTAAATGCAGAATTAGGTAAAATAGATATTTTGATAAATGGCGCCGGCGGTAATGCACCCACAGCAACTACTGCAAATGAATTTATTACGGAAGAAAATCTTGGTGATTTATCAAAATCATTTTTCGGATTGGATCTCGAAGGATTCAGAAGTGTATTCGATTTGAATTTCCTTGGTACTGTTCTGCCTACTATGGTTTTTGCAGAAGACATGCTTATAAGAGGCGGCTCGATAATAAATATCTCTTCAATGAATTCTTACCGTCCTCTTACAAAAATTCCTGCTTACTCTGCTGCAAAAGCATCAATAAATAATTTAACACAGTGGCTGGCTGTTCATTTTGCAAAAGTGAATGTAAGAGTTAATGCTATTGCACCCGGTTTCTTCTTAACTAATCAAAACAGGTTCTTACTTACTGATGAGAAAACAGGTGAGTTGACTCCAAGAGGAAATAAAATTATTTCCAATACTCCAATGGGTAGATTCGGAGAACCAGAAGAAGTTTCCGGAGCTTTATTATATCTTGCATCGGATATTTCAAAGTTTGTAACAGGAATAGTTCTTCCTGTTGATGGCGGTTTTAGCGCATACTCCGGTGTTTGAAATATTTTTTCAATTCTGTGTAAAAATTTTATAACGATAATAAATTCAGGAGACAATCATGTCATCAGCAGACGGACTAAATATCAACACAAAAGCATCAATGGATTTTGTTTCACTGGGGGCGCTCGTTCATCGTTTGGATACCGGAATCGTTCCGTTTAGAAAAGCAACTGAATGTAAAATACATGTAAGCGGCGGAGAATTTAATGCTGCTGCTAATCTTGCAGATTGTTTCAAGTTAAATACCGGAATTGCTACTGCTATGGTCGAATATCCCATTGGGGATTTAATTGCAGAACGCGTTAAAGCAATGGGAGTTAAACCTTTCTACAAAAAATTTAAACACAATGGTGTAAACGGACCTAACATGGCTACCGTTTTCAGCGATAGAGGTCTTGGTGTTCGCGCCCCGGTAGTTTTTTATAACCGTTCAAACGAAGCTGCTGCACTTCTTAAACCCGGCGATTTTAACTGGGACGAAATTTTCTCAGGCGGTGTTAAATGGTTTCATAGCGGCGGAATTTTTGCTTCTCTTTCTGAAACTACAGGACAGGTTATTATTGATGGAATGAAAGCTGCTAAGAAAGCCGGTGCTGTTACAAGTTTCGATCTGAACTTCCGTGCTAAACTCTGGAATATATGGGGTGGAGAAAAGAAAGCTGCAGAAGTTATCGACCAGATTGTTAAACATGTTGATGTTCTTGTTGGCAATGAAGAGGATTTGCAAAAAAGCCTCGGAATTCCGGGTCCCGAAGTTGCTGCTAAATCCAAATTAGATCCTTCAACATTTTTCGGTATGATTGATAATGTTATAAAAAAATATCCTCAGGTTAAAATTGTTGCAACAACTTTAAGAGAAGTACATTCAACTAACAGACATAGCTGGAGCGCTGTTGCTTGGATTAACGGTAAAACTTATTCTGCACCCACTGCAGAACTTGATGTTTACGATAGAGTTGGAGGTGGCGACGGTTTTGCTGCAGGATTTTTCTACGGCTTATTAACAAATGAATCGCCTGAAGAAGCTGTTAAACTTGGTTGGGCACATGGTGCACTTCTTACAACTTATCCCGGTGATACTACAATGGCAACAATTGATGAAGTAAGAGCTTTCGCAAAAGGCGGCTCGGCAAGAATTCAAAGATAAATTAGAAAATAGATATGTTACTATTTGCAAAAGGTCACGAAAAAATTTCTTTGTCGGAAGATGAAATCCGGGAAGCAATTTATTCTTCTCTTTCAAAACTTGGAATTAAAAAAAGAGTGCTCGCTATTCCTCCCGATTTTACAAGATTCCATTCTCAAGCGGGAATTATAACACGCTATTTGTATCAATACTACAAAGAGCATCTTACTGATATTTTACCTGCACTTGGAACACATACAAAAATGAGCGAACTGGAAATAAAAACAATGTATGGAGATATTCCGCTTGAACTATTCAGGGTTCATAATTGGCGGAGCGATCTTTTTACACTTGGCGAAGTCCCTCCGGAGTTTGTTGGTAAAGTATCGGAAGGTAAATTAAATTATTCCTGGCCGGCTCAGGTAAACAAATTATTAATCGAAGGAAATCACGATCTGATTGTATCTGTTGGTCAGGTAGTTCCTCACGAAGTAATTGGAATGGCCAACTATAATAAAAATATTTTTGTCGGAACCGGCGGTCGCGAAGGAATTAATAAAAGCCATTTCCTTGGTGCTGTTTACGGAATGGAAAGAATTATGGGCAGAGCCGATAATCCTGTCCGACAGGTTCTAAATTATGCATCGGATAACTTTGCAAAGCATCTTCCGATAATTTATATCCTTACTGTAGTCGATAAAAATGAAATGGGTGAGCTTGTAATTAAAGGTTTGTATATCGGTGATGATTATGAATGTTTTAAACTGGCGGCCGAACTCTCTTTGAAAGTTAATTTTGTAATGCTGGAAAGACCATTGAAGAAAGTAGTTGTTTATCTCGACCTTCATGAATTTAAAAGTACATGGCTTGGAAACAAAAGTGTTTATAGAACCCGCATGGCAATAGCTGATGGAGGCGAATTAATAGTTCTTGCACCCGGATTAAAAGAATTTGGAGAGGACAAAGAGATTGACCGGTTAATTAGAAAATACGGATATAAAACCACCCCGGAAATTTTACAATTCGTTAATGATAATGATGAACTTAAAAATAATTTGAGTGCGGCAGCTCATCTTATTCATGGCTCATCTGAAAATAGATTTACAATTACATATTGTCCCGGCTCGTTATCAAAAGAGGAAATTGAAAGTGTTAATTTCAGGTATGCGGACTTAAATACAATGATGAGTAAATATAATCCCGGAAAATTATCGGATGGATATAATACTATGCCCGATGGTGAAGAAATATTCTTTATTTCAAATCCTGCTCTTGGGCTGTGGGCACACAAAGATCGTTTTAATAACTGAATAAAATAAGGAGTAATAAAATGCAAAAGGGTGAATTAAAAGCAAATGCTGATATCGGTTTAGTTGGATTGGCAGTTATGGGTGAAAACCTTGTATTGAATATGGAAAGTCATGGTTTTACAGTTGCCGTTTATAATCGAACTGTTGATAAAGTAAATGCATTTGTTAACGGACGCGGTAAGGGAAAAAAAATAATAGGTACTTCTTCTATTGAAGAACTTGTTGCTTCATTAAAAAGACCTCGTAAAATTATGTTGATGGTAAAAGCCGGTAAACCGGTTGATGACTTCATAGAATTATTAATCCCTCATCTGGAAAAAGGAGATATAATAATAGACGGCGGTAATTCACACTTTCCAGATTCAATAAGAAGAACTAAATATGTTGAAGAGAAAGGATTCCTTTACATCGGAACTGGGGTTTCCGGAGGCGAAGAAGGCGCTCTTAAAGGACCATCTATTATGCCCGGCGGTTCACCATCCGCATGGCCGCATGTTAAACCGATCTTCCAGGCAATTGCTGCTAAAGTTGAAGATGGAACTCCGTGCTGCGATTGGGTTGGTGAAAATGGTGCCGGACATTTTGTTAAGATGGTTCATAACGGAATTGAGTACGGTGATATGCAGTTAATCTGCGAGGCTTACCAGATATTAAAGGATTATGTAGGACTTAATTACGATGAAATGTATAATGTATTTAAGGAGTGGAACGAAGGTGAACTGGATAGTTATCTGATTGAAATTACACGCGATATTCTTGCATACAAAGATGAAGACGGATCACCCCTTGTTGAAAAAATTCTTGATACAGCCGGACAAAAAGGAACAGGTAAATGGACTGTTCTTGCATCATTAGATGTTGGCGCTCCTTTAACATTAATAGGCGAAGCTGTTTATGGAAGAACTCTTTCTTCAATGAAGGATGAAAGAGTTGAAGCATCGAAAGTTTTAAATGGACCAAAACCAAATTTTAACGGCGATAAAAAACAATTTATCGAAGACCTTCGTAAAGCTCTGTATGCATCTAAAATTGTTTCGTACGCTCAGGGTTATGTATTGATGAGATACGCTGCAAAAGAATTTGGATGGAACCTGAATAACGGCGGAATTGCATTGATGTGGCGCGGAGGATGTATCATCCGCTCTGTATTTCTCGGTAAGATTAAAGAAGCATTCGATAAAAATCCAAATCTGACTAACCTTCTTCTCGATCCGTTCTTTAAAGAGAAGATTGAATCGTCACAGGAATCCTGGCGAAGAGTTGTTGCAGCAGCTGTTACAAATGGAATATGGGTCCCGGCATTTTCAACCGCACTGAATTATTTTGACGGATTCAGAAACGGAAGACTTCCTGCTAATCTTCTTCAGGCACAAAGAGATTATTTCGGGGCACATACTTATGAAAGAGTAGATAGACCTCGTGGCGAGTTCTTCCATACTAATTGGACAGGAAGAGGTGGAACTACTGCGTCGTCAACTTATAATGTGTAATTTTACGTAAACAATTTATGGATCAACTATGACAGACCTCGATTTAAAGAAACTTACTGCAAACACAATTAGAATTTTAGCTGCAGAAGGAGTTCAGAAAGCAAATAGCGGGCATCCCGGTATGCCGATGGGAATGGCTGACGTTGCAACTATATTGTGGACTGAATTTCTAAAACATAATCCCGATGATCCTCAATGGATAAACCGCGATCGTTTTGTTTTATCTGCCGGACATGGTTCAATGCTTATTTATTCACTTCTTCATCTTAGCGGGTACGACTGTACAATTGAAGATTTGAAATCGTTCAGGCAATGGGGAAGCAGAACTGCTGGACATCCTGAATACGGACATCTACCCGGTGTTGAAACTACTACAGGTCCATTAGGACAGGGATTCGGTAATGGTGTTGGAATGGCAATAGCTTCTAAGATGCTTTATGCAAGATTCGGCGACAAATTATTTGATAACTATATCTATGCTATTTGCGGTGATGGCGATTTAATGGAAGGAGTCAGTTCCGAAGCAGCTTCGATTGCCGGTCATTTAAAACTTGGCAACATAATTTATTTCTACGATGATAACGGAATAACAATCGAAGGTCACACAGACCTTACATTCAGCGAAGATGTAGGAAAGCGGTTCGAAAGTTACGGATGGCATGTGTTAAGAGCAGATGCATATAATCACGATGAAATTAGAAAATCAATTGTTGCCGCGCAAAATGAAAAAGAGAAACCGACACTAATTATCACCAAATCAGTTATTGGATTTGGCAGCCCGAATAAATTAGACACACATGAGGTACATGGCTCTCCTCTTGGAAAAGATGAATTACTTGCAACAAAGAAAAATTTAAACTGGCCTATAGACAAAGAATTTTATGTACCGGAGGAAGTTGCCGATCTCTTTGCTTCAAGAAAAAATGATCTTAAGAAAATTTATTCGAACTGGAAAAGTGAATTTACTCAATGGCAGAAATCTAATCCTGATAAATCAGAATTATTCAATAAATACATTAATCAGTATTTACCTGATAATCTGGAAGAGGAATTATTAGCGGTAGCACCAAAAGAACCAAATGCTACAAGAACATTATCAAGCAAAGTAATTCAGAAAATTGCACAGCTTGTTCCAAACTTTGTTGGTGGTTCTGCTGATCTTGCACCATCAACCAATACTATGATGAATGGATTCGATGCAATTGCACCAGGGAAATTCTCGGGTAGAAATTTTCACTTCGGAATCCGTGAACATGGAATGGGCGCGATCTTAAACGGAATTACTTTATACGGCGGATTCAAACCATTCGGCGCAACATTTTTTGTCTTTAGCGATTATATGCGCCCTACAATTCGTCTTGCTGCAATTATGAAGATCCCCGTTATTTATGTATTTACTCATGATAGCATATTCGTTGGAGAAGATGGACCCACACATCAACCGGTAGAACATCTTGCAGTATTAAGAGCAATTCCAAATTCAATCGTATTCAGACCGGCAGACGGTGTTGAAACTGCAATAGCGTGGGCATTTGCTCTCCGCCATAAAGACGGACCGATTTCATTAATTCTAACAAGACAAAAAATAGAAGCATTTGAAAGAGAAATTAGTTTTAAACCCGAGGATGTTCTAAAGGGTGCTTATTTAGTTTCAAAAGAAAATGGTAATAAACCCGATTTAATAATAGCTGCGAGCGGTTCCGAAGTTCCTGTTGCATGCGATGCAAAAAAATTATTGCCCGAGTTATCAGTCAGAGTGGTATCAATTCCATCCCGCGAAGTATTCAACAAACAGTCTTCCGGTTATAAGAATAATTTATTTCCGCCAGATGTACCAGTTGTTGTTATTGAAGCTGCAACAATGACCGGATGGGGTGACACATTCAGACAGAAATTACTCTGTCTCGGAATTGAAAACTTTGGTGCTTCCGGTCCTTATAAAACTCTTGCAGAAAAATTTGGATTTACAGGTTCGCAGGTTGCCGATAAAATTAAAAAATGGTTATAAAGAAAGAGGTTAAAATGGAAGTACGATGTTCTCCCGATCAGAATGGATTTAAAAAATATACAACTGATGAATTAAGAAAATCATTTTTAATAGAGAGTCTTTTCGAAAAAAACAAAATCCCGATGGTCTATTCCGATGTGGACCGATCAATTACAGGAAGTGCTATTCCATCCGGCAAAAAATTAAAGCTAATTGCTACAAAGAAAGAGATGGCAGCAGATCAATTTGCTGAAAGACGTGAGATAGGTGTAATTAATATTGGTGATGAAGGATCTGTGTATGTAGATGGGAAAAAATATAAGATGGAAAACCGAGATGGTCTGTATATAGGCAGAGGTTCAAAAAATATTGAGTTCGAAAGTAAGAGTGCTTCTAAGCCGGCTAAGTTTTATTTTGTAAGTTATCCGGCTCATAAAGAGTATCCAGTTAAGCATATTAAATTCAGCGAGTCAACACCAAGGCAATTGGGTTCGGTAGAAACAGCAAACAAGCGAACAATTTATCAGTATATCCATCCCGGTACAATGCCAACATGTCAACTTGTAATGGGTTTGACCGAGCTCGAAGTTGGTAGCGTATGGAATACTATGCCGGCTCATACTCATCAGCGGCGTTCGGAAGTATATATGTATTTCAATATTAAACCCGATGCAATTGTACTTCACTTAATGGGTGAACCTGAAGAAACACGGCACATCATAATTCGTAATGAGCAAGCAGTTCTATCTACAAGCTGGTCAATGCATGCCGGATGCGGAACTCAGAATTATTCGTTTATCTGGGCCATGGGCGGTGAGAATCAGGTGTTCGATGACATGGACTGGATTCCAATGGATAAATTAAAATAATCGTTGTGAAGGAGATAAAATGATTTTGGAAAAATTTAAACTGGATGGTAAGACTGCATTGGTTACCGGTGGTAATAGAGGCATCGGACAGTTCTATGCATTAGCACTCGCACAAGCCGGCGCCGATATTATTACTGTTTCTTATGAAAGTGATTTTTCGGAAACAGAAAAATTGATCACCGGAACCGGTCGTAAGTTCAAAGCTTACGTATGCGATTTCTCTAACCGAGAGGATATTTACAAGTTTATTAAAAATGTTAAATCGGATTTTGATAGAGTTGACATTCTTGTTAACAACGCCGGAACAATTTTACGCAAGCCTATTGCTGAACATCCCGATGAGTTTTGGGATAAGGTTATAGAAATAAATCTAACTTCTCAATTTATTCTTACACGTGAGTTTGGACGTGATATGGTTGAACGCGGTTATGGTAAAGTTGTTTTCATTGCGTCACTACTTTCTTTTCAGGGTGGAATACTTGTCCCGGGATATGCAGCTTCTAAAGGGGGCGTTAAACAATTAACAATGGCATTTGCAAACGAATGGGCTTCTAAAGGTGTTACTGTTAACGCAATTGCCCCCGGTTATATTGCCACTGATAACACCAAACCGTTGCGCGAAGATCCTGTTCGCAATAAAGCTATATTAGATAGAATACCAGCCGGAAGATGGGGCACACCGGAAGACTTAATGGGAACTGTTATTTTCCTTTGTTCGGATGCTTCAAATTACTTAAACGGAACCGTTGTTACAGTAGACGGAGGGTGGATGGGAAGATGAAATCGAAATATTTTTTAGTCCTCTCGTTATTTATTTTATTTGGCAATTCAGTGAATATTACAGCCCAAACCGAAATACAGCAACCGGAAAAAAAGTATACAATTGATAATTGTGTTAATGAATTTAATTCTGCTAAAACCGAACCTACTAAGGTCGGATTTCAGTACTGGTTTGCCGATAAAAATTTTGCAGATGGTAAAACTGTTAAATTGAGTGTAGTTGCTCCTCATTTGGCAACTCATCGGCCACATAAACATGCTGAGGATGAATTCTTTTTTGTTCTTGAAGGAACGGCCGAATTTTACCTTGACGGTAAGACAAAAACTGTTGGTGCAATGACAAGTCTTTATTGCCCATCGGATGTTGAACACGGAATTAGAAATGTTGGCGATAGCGAGTTAAAGTATCTGGTTATTAAAAAATATTTAAATAAATAGATGAAACCGTATCGAATTTTATTAATCACGTTAATTCTTTGCAATTACTCTGTTGCTCAATAAAACAAAAGCAAGGTTACAGAAATAAATCTATCTGGATTTTATGATAGCTCTCACCACTGGTATGATATTAATGACCAGGAAAAAATAATTACGCCGGTTAAGAATCAACCGCGGTATAAACGGAACGACATAACTTCAATTGCCGATAACATTTTATTATTCCAGAAAGATAACGGCGGATGGGCTAAAAACTATGATGTGCTTGCTATTTTAACTGATGAACAGAAGGAGATTCTTCGTAAAGATAAATCGGTATTTAATACAACCTTTGATAATGGTGCTACATATAACCATGCCGGGTATCTGGCTAAAGCGTATTTCATTACCGGAGAAGAAAAATACAAAGCTGGTTTTCTTAAAGGATTGGATTTTATTTTAGCTGCACAATATCCTAACGGCGGCTGTCCTCAATTCTACCCCGATACCAGCGGTTATCAGAAGCATATTACTTTTAATGATGGTGCTATGATAGGAATAATGAAGTTCCTACAAAATATTGTTAACCGTAATGATGAATATATTAATCTTGATGCTAATTATTATCAGAGAGTAAAAACTGCTTTCTCAAAAGGGATTGATTGCATTCTTAATTGCCAGATTTATGAAAATGAAAAACTCACTGCATGGTGTCAGCAGCATGATCATATTACATTTAAACCGCGTAATGCAAGAACTTATGAGCTGGCTTCTATTTGTAATATGGAGAGTGCGGAAATTGTAGAGTTCCTGATGAGTATTGATAACCCTGATGAAAGGATCATCAATTCAATTAACTCTGCCGTTAAGTGGTTCGAGGATAGCAAGATTTTTGGAATTAAGGTAGAAACAGTTCAAGCTGAACCGACTGAATATATTTATCATTCTACCAACATCGATAAGATTGTTGTTGAAGATCCTTCGGCGCCTCCTATATGGACAAGATTTTATGAACTCGGCACTCACCGACCATTGTTTTCCAATAGAGATGGAATTAAAGTTTACTCACTGGATAAAGTTGAAAGAGAACGCCGGACGGGTTATGCATGGTACACTTATTCGCCCAAATTAATTTTAGATAAATATAACGACTGGCTTTCTAAAGTTAATTCTTCCCGTCAGCAATAATTTTATAAAGATAGAAGCTAATTTAAAATAGCATCTAATCTTTTTTTTTACCAATTTATCTACAAAATTTTACTGAGTTTTTCTTCACTAATATATTCCGAACGTTAATTAACATGAAAAAAAGATTATTATTCGTTGAAGATGATGTAAATACTCAGAACATTTATAAAAGAATGTTCTCCGATCATTTCAGAATAGAAATCTGCGATAACGATCAAACTTTTTATTCATTGATAAATAAATTTAAATTCGATATTATTTTAATGGATATCTCCCTTAAGGGAATTAAAGACGGCTTACAATTAACCAAAGAAATAAAAAGCAATGATGAATTTAAGCACATACCTGTTATCTGTTTAACTGCTCATGCATTTCCACAGGATAGGGAAAATGCGTTTAATGCCGGTGTTGATGAATTTTTAACCAAACCAATTGAAGCCGCCAGATTACTCCAGGTTCTCTTAAATGCTACTGTAAAAAATAATTAGGTTTTTATCTTCCAGGTTGCTGCTTACTATATTTTCTGTTTATTGTAAAATATGTAGAGTTTACATGTTCTATTTACTTGTTACATTTATTATTCTTTGATAGCTGATGAAATACTAATCGGTATGACATTTGAACAAGCTAAGGGACTAAATTAATTTATAATGTTTTGTAAAGAACATCATATACCTGTTTTCAATAAGCTATTTATTTGCATTTCTGCAATAATATTAATTGCTGTAGGATATTTTTCTGCCGGCAATGAACATCTGAATAATAAATCACATTTAGACATTTCAAATAAAATTATATCCAATGCAACTCAACTGACAGATAAACAAGTAAATACTGCGGGATTTGCACTGGTTAGTGAAATAACTACACTTCAGATTCTGCAATCGGATTACTTTAGATTTTTTATTCTGTTCCTGTTTACCGTGGTTTTGATTGTTGGAGTTCGTACATGGTTCTTGAATAATAAAAGGAAAAGCGAGTCACTTCAAAAAGAAATTGAATCCAGAAACCGTGAGTTAGAAAAAATCAATTCCAGTATTATGGATGAGATAAAATTGAGGAAAGAAGCTGAAGAACGGTTGATGGAAGAAATTGAAAAGCTGAAAGAAATCAATATATCAAAGGACAGGTTTTTCTCAATTATCTCGCACGATTTGAAAAGCCCGTTCCAGGGACTCCTTGGATTTACCGAATTACTTTCCGAAGAATATGATATTCTTGATGACGATTACAGAAAAAATTTGATTAAAGAAATCAGAGCGTCCTCTTTACATATATATAATCTGCTGCTTAACGTGCTGGAATGGTCCCGTTTACAAACTAACCGGACCGATTTTAATCCTGAGAAAATTAATTTGTGGACAGAAGTTGAAGAAGTCCGCCACCTAATGATGATGAATGCTAATAATAAAAATATAACTCTACATAATGAGGTAAGCAGGGAATGCCTGGTATTTGCAGATGAAAATATGATACGGTCTGTATTGCACAACTTATTAAGTAATGCTATTAAGTTTACCAATTCCGGCGGATATGTAAAATTCAGGGCTTCATTAGCAGGTAACTTCTATGTTGTAAATGTAATTGATAACGGTGTTGGTATTGATCAAAATGATATTGGAAAAATATTTTCTATCGGAATTCAATACAGTACAAATGGAACCTCAAACGAAAAGGGGACAGGGCTTGGACTTACTCTCTGCAAAGAAATGATAGAAAAACATGGCGGAAGTATCTGGGTCGAAAGTAAATTAGGTGCCGGCTCTTCTTTCCGTTTTACTTTACCTAAATTCAAAACCAAAACTCAGGAATTACCAATTTCTCTCGATTTATTTCCTAACCAAAATTAGTCACAATTCCTTAATTTTATAATAACAAAAAAACAATTGGCGGATTTATGATTCGGAAGGTCTCTATAATTACTTTTATATTCCTCTTACTTACACATACAATCTATTCCCAGGCAATTGAAAAAATTAATCTGGTAATCAGCTACCCGAGTCAACCTGTAACTGAATTTAAAGGATTTGGTGCCGAATGGGATTCACGAGCATACGATTTGAACGGTGTTACTGAGGAAGACTTTAAATTAATTGGCGAAAGAATTAAGTGGATACAGATCCCCATAGTGCGGGTGATGATGCAAACTAAATGGTGTTATAGTAAATCTCTCGGTTACGATTGGGAAAATAGAGATATGCAGCTTCTTTACCGCCACTTAAATTTTTGTCAGCAGAATGGAATTGAAGTGATTCTAAGTGATTGGGGAATTGAAGTGGACTGGCTTGCTGTTGATGGAATTGAGAAAATGGATAACCCGTTATATGCAGAAGTAATAGGAACCTACCTCGATTACCTGATTAACCAGAAAGGTTTTACATGTATAAAATATTTTGGATTGGTTAACGAACCAAATTATGAAGTAGGAAATTTCGAACGATGGCGCACAGGTGCAGAAAATTTATTCCAGGTTTTTAAGGATAAAGAACTGGATAAGAAAGTTAAGTTTATTGGACCGGGTCAGAGTAACGATAACGAGTGGTTTTTTAACACAGTTGATGAAGCACGTTACATGTTCGATGTTTATGACGTTCACATGTATGCGTGGAAAGACCGAACTGCAAAAGGAAGCGTTCAGACTGATTTAACATTATTATGGAATTATGCTAAATCAATTGATCCAAAAGCGCAAAAGAAACTTTATTTTGTAACCGAAGCCGGAATGAGGGACGGTCAATTTGCAGCTATTAGTACTCAGATAAATAGTTTTTATTACGGTGTATTTATGACTGACTTTGCAATCCAGGCAGTTCATTCAGGTGCTAATACTGTTCTTGCATGGATGCTTGATGATAATAGCCATCCCGATTTTCAGTGGGGAATGTGGACGGATAAAAAGAATGGAATGAAATTACGTCCATGGTTTTACAGCTGGTCGTTATTAACAAAATTATTTCCCGCCGGATCCGATGTTTACAAAATAAGATCCCGTTCAATTAATTTACGAGCGCTGGGTACCAGAATAGTTAGGAATGGAAATATTAACTGGTCTTTTGCAGTTGTTAATATCAATTCAGCGCCTATCAAAGTGATGCTTAGAGTTGATAATGAAGTAGAATATAATTTCAAACAATATATTTATTCAGAAAATGAAATGAGAATTGATGGAAATGGATTTCCGGTCCCTCTTAATTACTTCTCTAATAATTTGAGTGAAGGAATTGAGTTTGAAATTAAACCTCAATCAGTAGTGTTTCTTACAACACTCCCATAATTGTATGGCGGACATTAAAAAGAATAGTCTTCGCTACTTTGTTATTAATAAACCTTATGGAGTTCTATCCCAGTTTACTGACACGGAAAGACGCCAGACACTAAAATCATTATTTGATTTCCCGAATGATGTCTATCCGATAGGGAGACTTGATATGGATAGTGAAGGACTATTAATTATTACAAACGATAAATACTTCACCAATTTCTTATTAAATCCTAAAAACCAACACGAAAAAGAATATTATGCTCAGGTTGATGGAATTCCTGATAATAATTCCTTAATAAAACTTAGAGAGGGTGTTCTTATTGAAGGTAAAAAAACTTTACCTGCAAAAGTAAAACTGATTGATGATCCTAACTTTGAGCCGAGAAATCCTCCCATCCGGGAAAGGAAAACTATTCCTACATGCTGGTTAAGTTTAACAATAACAGAAGGACGCAACCGACAGGTTAGAAAGATGACTGCGGCTGTCGGGCATCCTACACTAAGACTTGTTAGAGTAAGAATCAAAAACATCACTCTCGGAAATATGAAAAGTGGGGAAGTTAGAGAATTAACAGAAACCGAAATAATTGGATTAAAAAAGTATTGAGATAATATTGACGGGGATTAAGAGCAAGATTAAGAACAAGATCAGGATCGTGAGTTCATTAAACTAAATCTCAGATCCTGACCCATAATTATTTAGCCGATTAAAAATTCAGATTAAGACCCAGATAAAATGTTCTACCCAATGTTCCGTAATAAAGCACCTCTTCATAGTCCCTGTCCAATAAATTTTCGATACGTGCTGTTAACTGCAGATAATCTACCATATTGTACGAAGCGGCAATGTTGATAAGGAAATAATCAGGTAATGTCATTCGTGCAACCGGGAATGCAGAAAAGTCTTTATCATCTCTTCTGCCAGTATAATTCATCCCCAAATTCATGTTAAGTTTGTCATACTCATAATTAATATTTAATGACCCGCTCTGTTTTGGTCGTCGTAATAACGGTTTATTATAATCGGCGCTTCCTTCAAATAAATCTCTGGTTTCCGTAAAAGTATAATTGGCGTTGACAGAAATACCGTTATAATTTAATAGAGAAGTATAGAACTCAATTCCTTTTGTTGATGCACTTGCAATGTTAACTGTTCTAAAATTCGAATCGAATCCGAACATGTTTTCCAGTTTTATGTTGAAGTAAGTAAGTCCGATAATAATTTTGTTTTGCATCAAATATTTTTCAATACCTAAATCCCACCCACGGCTTTTTTCAGGTTTCAAATCGGGATTGCCCCACATCGGATCGAATAGATAAAAAAGTGATGGAGCTTTAAATCCGGTTCCATAAGTAAATTTTAATTTCATATTTAATTTATCATTATAATATGCAGGTGCTAAACGGTAAGTAGTTTCTGTTCCGAATTTTTGATGCTTATCAATCCGCACACCGGCAGATACAAAGAATGAATTAGCAATGTTGAACTGATTTTGTAAATAAATTCCTGTTGTAATTGTTTTATTTTCCGGGAAAATACTATTGTAAGGTCCCCATTCACTCTGGCTGTAATAACTTGTGCTTGCCTTTTCCTGTTCGGTCTCAACTCCTATTGTAATAAGGTTATTATCCATAAATCTAAGATTGTTCTGCCAGTCCAGTTTAATCCTGGAAGCACTATTATAACTATCCGAATAGAGCATCGGATGTAAAGAATCAAAATCATCTAAGGAACTATTTATTCTTTTTATTAATGATGTGTTTAAACGCGTTTCCAGGTTTCCATCAAAAAAGTTTTTACTGTATGCTATACGGAATAGCTGTTCCTCAATTTTGTATTTATAATTCGGGTCATCGCCAAATTTTTCACTCTGGTCTAAATCGCTATCACCTTTTGTAAACCGGTAGCTCAAATTAATTTTTCCATAGTCACCCATATTAATTCCGAATCCTGATGTGAGCCCGTTATTTGTAAAACCATCTTTTTCTTTGTTCCCGAATTTTGAACTGCTGGCAGAAACTCCATCACTTCCTGATCTGTTAACAGAAATAAAATAATCGATTGCTCCATAACTTCCTGAAGCACCGATTACAGCTTTGAAAAAATTATTAGTGCCGCCTTCGGTTTGAATTGAGTAATTGTTCTTGGGACTTCCGTTCTTTGTGAAGATACTTATTACACCGGCTAAAGCTTCCGAACCATATAATGTGCTTTGTGGTCCGCGGACAATTTCTATTTTATCAATATCATGAGTATTGAGGAAAGAAAAATCGAATGCGTTATTCGGAGAGGAAGGATCGTTCATTTCAATTCCATCTACAAGAACCAGTGTGTGGTTGGAATTTGTTCCGCGTAAATAAACATAAGAAAGTTTTCCGGGTCCACCTTGCTGAATTATAGTTACTCCGGGAATTTCTCTCAATAGATCTACAACCGAACTGTATTGCTTTTGTGAAATCTGTTCGGCAGTTATAATGGAAACAGAACTTGCAACATTATAATAAGGTGTTTCGTTGCGTGTTGCAGAGACCACAACTTCGTTAAGTGTGGTTTTAATCGTATCTGTTTGTGCCGGTATAATAACCGGGTGAATAAAAAGAAGTGAGAATAAAAAATGTTTTAGCATAGAAGTTACTCCTTAGAATATGTAACGATTAATTCGTTACCTGTTTTGAAGAAATAACTCCGTGGGTAAAAGACTGAAAAGATAATTTGGTTTGAAACAAATTAATCAAAACCCTCACCCGCGAAGGTTAAAACCGTTTAACGGTTCTTTGATTTAGTTAATTAATTACGGGCAGGTCTCCTGGCTCTTCCGATTTCCAATCGTCTTCCCATCCCGGATTTTGGGACAGTGACATAATTGACTGAAAACTTTTGTATTGAATCAAAAGAAAAAAATCAAATAAAAATCTGTGCAAATCCCCGCTTAGTGGGGTATAATGTTAAATCTGTTTAATCAGTGTGCTATCCTGTAAAAAATATTTTTTCTTTTGATTCAAATACCGGAATTACAGTTGCGGGGCAGCACCGGATTTTAACCGGTTTCCCTATTAAGTCCAGAAACGGACACCTGAAATTCTGTTAAGAACATGACTCTAAAATAGAAAAGTAACTGCTGAGTGGCAAATTATTTATAGTATTTTACCTAATTATAAATTCCGGTATTATGAATTCAATTGACTTTTATTATAAATTGTGTAGCTTAGAATTGAAAATAATTCGGAGTATTGTACGAACCTCCGGAAAATAAATATTACCGAACAACTTCTCAGTTTATCTATATTATATCTGCTGCAAATAACCGGCATACCTGTAATACTCCGCAAAATAATTTAAGAACTAAATAAGGGGGAAAAGATGAAAGAACCGTAACTTAAGTTTCGAAATAAAATGACAATCCTTCCACGTTGATTTTGGAAGAGAAAAATTTGAAAAACCGAATCTTAATATTGTCAAGAATTATAACAATTTTGGCGTTAATGAGTGTATCTAGCTTGACTAGGAGTACTTAGAATAATAATCAAGAACGATTATTGAATTTCATAAAATAGTATTGGAGAATACAAATGAAAAGGAGTCTTATCTCATGCGGATTGTACCTTTTTTTTCAATGTACGATTCTTTTTGGGCAAAGTTATGGTAGCTGGGTTGCCATTGACTCTTTGAATGAAGCGAGGTATAGCCATACAGCAATTCAACTTATTGATGGAAGAGTGCTCGTTGTTGGAGGCATTGGCTCCAATGACCCAAAGTCTTGTGAAATTTATGATACTGTAACTAATAAGTGGTCATTTGTTGCAAAAACAATTTATGAAAGATGGCGACACAAAGTGATCATGCTTGATAGTAAGCGAATATTAGCAGTAAGCTCCCCAGTTACAAAAACATGCGAGATTTACGATCCCATACAAAACATTTGGACTCTAACCGACTCGCTAAAAGCGGGCCGGGTGCTTGCCGAACATGAATTAATTAAATTAAAGGATGGAAGAGTGTTAGTAATTGGTGGTTTGACTAGAGATTACTCTGAAATAGAAAAGGGCACGCTCCGTCTTTGTGAATTATATGATGAGAATTTAGATAAATGGGAAGTGGTAGACTCAATGATTGAAAGGCGTCAATCTCATAGTGCAATTTTATTAAAAGATGGAAGAGTTTTAGTATCGGGTGGAATTAGCTTTTTAGATCCATTAGCAACCTATGAAATTTATGATCCGGCGATAAATAAATGGGAAAGTACAACGCCAATGAATATTGCACGAGAAAGTCACAAATCAATCCTTTTGCCCGACGGGAAAGTACTTGTTGTAGGTGGATATTCGAATAACAATTTATTTCCAACAAGGAGTTGTGAAATTTATGACCCAAATTTGAATAGATGGCAGTTAGTAGATAGTACTCAAGTAGTTGGTTCAGCTGGGGAAGTATTTATTTTGGATGAAAGGAATTTAATTTTAATTGGTGCAAATAGTACACAGAACCTTATATGGGAGATTTATGATTACATAGACTTTAAATCAAAATTTGTTGGGTATTACTTTACAGGAAGCTTTTCAACCACCAAAATCCAATTAAAAGATGGACGAATACTAATAAGTGGAGGTGTAACTACTCCCGATAATTTTCAGTACTTGCCGGTAAAAAAATGCTTTATTTTCGATTTAAATACTAGCGTTGTAAATGAAGAAATTAGGAATACAGCCTATCCTAAGATTAAAGTGCAAAATTATCCCAATCCATTTAATTATAGTACTAAGATCAGATTTTTTTTAGAAAAGCCTTCTTGGGTAAAAATAGAAATTATCAACTTGCTCGGAGAAATAATTGAACAAATAATTGATTCAGAACAAAATGCGGGACATCAAGAATATATTTTCTCGGCAGAAGGTCTTTCCAGCGGTATATATTTCTCCAGAGTTATAATTGAAAATCAAATAGAAATAAAAAAATTATTATTGCTTAAATAGTATCATATGACCAGAGGAGAAGTAAAAAACGAGCAAAAAACAAACAGTAGTGGAAATAAAAAAAACATAATTAAGCATCCATGTTCTTTGAAAAGCTGTTTTTGAATTTAGCTGGCAGAAGATCAATATACTGCTGAACAATTCTTTTAGAGAGTCTTGAAAGATGAGAGATTTTATCGGGGTCTTTAATATCATGATTCCATAAAATCTCCACACGATGATAATCTTTGATATACCGATCGACAGCTTCTTTAGAGTGATTAGTTTTAAGTTCAATATCGGTAAAGGAATATCCTTTGAAGTAGAGATCAAGAATGATGGACTTGTGAGAAAGCCCCGGACCCATATCAAGCTTAGTTCCTCTAGTCATGATGAACTTACCTTCTTTACGTAGAAAGAAGATATCCCGTTTAACAGTAGCCGGCGAAGTAGTAAGCAGCAGAGCGAGGTCTTCATAAGTAAGCAGAGCGCCTTGATCGTAAGTTTGTCTGGTGAGTCGTTCGATGCGATGACGCCGCAAACCGGCAAGACCGTAATTAGCTAAGGCATCGAAGTCGGTATTAATATCCATGAGCCTAAGCCGCACGGTGACTTTGCGAGTAAGTTTAATATGCTTACCCCGGCTGGTTCAGTTGAACAAACAGCTTCATAAGAAACTTCACCGCTAGAAAGAGAGATGTTGGAGTTTTCTTGAAAATAAATAGAGACTTGTTTATAAAAAGCCTCAGCAATAATAGGAGTCAGATTAAAATCTTGAGACAGCTTTTGAATGATGGCATTTTTAGCGTTCTTAGACTCAAGTCGTTTAAGACCGTAAGAATCATGATTATTAATTTTGTCCATTGGAGACCTCTGAATATATAAATGAAATTTAGTCTCCTGTGGTCATTTGACCTAAACGTTAAGTAATAATATTATGTAGTGGCCGGGCATGCCCGACCACTACAATAGTAACAGAAAGCCACCGCATGACCTATTCAAACTGTATTAATTTGTAAACTTACCATGAATTCCCAATCACAAAAGCATTTATGAAAATTATCTTTGAAAAAAATACATATATGACTTATCTTAAGTTGTGAATAAAATTATACTCATAAATCATTGTGCATTCATACAACTTATCAATTCGAAATAATAAAGAAATCCAAATCACAGAGTCAATTAACATAGGAGAAATTTAATGGGCTGGTTCTTTAGAGCATTAAACTCCTCGATCGGTAAAAAATTTGTAATGGCTGTAACCGGAATTTGCCTCCTTCTATTCCTTATCATTCATCTTATTAATAATCTTACATTATATGGTGGACCGGAAATATTCGATACAGTCGTTAAAAACCTTGAAAGTATAAAACCGCTCGTAAGAGTTATCGAACTTGTGTTAGTATTAATTTTTGTGCTTCATATTTTCAATGGTGTGCGGCTCTGGATTGAAAATAAAAAAGCCCGTCCTGTTGGTTACAAGGTTAATGGATCTTCGGAAAATTCCGATCTATTTTCTAGAACAATGTTTGTAACCGGTTCAATCATTTTTATTTTTCTGGTTGTTCATCTAAGAACATTCTGGGTTTCATTCAACCTTGGTCATCCGCTTGCTGCCGAGCATAAGTATTATCAAATAGTTGCAGAAGCATTCAGCGATCCGCTCTATTCAATACTCTATGTAGCGGCAATGATTCTGCTTGGTTTCCATCTCAACCATGGTTTTCAAAGTGCATTTCAAACGTTTGGATGGAACAACAAAAAGTATTTCCCGATTATTGAAAAGTTAGGACTCATCTACACACTGGTAATGGTAATCGGGTTTGCCTCTATTCCAATTTACTTTTTATTTTTCTACGGAGGTAACCTATGATTAAGTTAGATTCCAAAATCCCGAAAGGACCAATCGAAGATAAATGGACAAGTCACAAGTTCAATATGAAATTGGTCAATCCGGCAAATAAAAGAAAGTACGATATAATTGTTGTTGGAACCGGATTAGCCGGTGCATCTGCTGCAGCTTCACTTTCAGAGCTCGGATATAATGTTACAGTCTTAACATATCACGATTCACCGCGCCGTGCTCACAGTATTGCCGCACAAGGTGGAATTAATGCTGCTAAAAATTATCCGAACGATGGCGATAGTATCCGTAGATTATTTTACGATACGCTAAAAGGGGGCGACTACCGTGCTCGAGAAGGTAACGTTTACAGATTAGCAGAAGTCAGCAATAGTATTATCGATCAATGCGTTGCTCAGGGCGTTCCCTTTGCAAGAGAATACGGCGGTCACCTCGATAATCGTTCATTCGGCGGCGCATTGGTATCAAGAACATTTTATTCGAGAAGTATTACCGGACAGCAATTATTACTCGGTGCCTACAGTGCGCTATCACGCCAGGTAGGACTTGGAAAAATAAAAATGTTTACACGGCGTGAAATGCTTGGACTAACTGTAATTGATGGTCAGGCACGTGGAGTTGTTGCCAGAAATTTAGTAACAGGTGAAATAGAAAGTTATGCGGCACATGCAGTATGTCTTGCAACAGGTGGATACTCAAGAGTTTTCTTCCTTTCTACCAATGCAATGAATTGCAATACAACTGCTATTTGGCGTGCTCATAGAAAAGGAGCTTTGTTTGCTAATCCGTGTTTTACACAAATTCATCCAACGTGTTTACCGCTGCATGGCGAACAGCAATCTAAACTTACTTTGATGAGCGAAAGCTTACGTAATGATGGAAGGGTATGGGTCCCGTTGAAACCGGGTGATAAGAGAAAACCGGGAGACATTCCAGAAGCTGAAAGAGATTATATACTCGAAAGAAAATATCCGACTTACGGCAACTTAGCTCCACGTGATATTTCTTCGCGCGCAGCTAAAGAGGCTTGCGATGCCGGTAAGGGTGCTGGCGATACCGGTCAGGCTGTTTATCTCGATTTTGCTGATGCAATTAAGAGGCTCGGTAAAAAAGTAATTGCTGAGCGTTACGGCAATTTATTCGAAATGTATGAATTGATTACAGCAGAAAATCCGTGGGAAGTTCCGATGAGGATTTATCCGGCTCCGCATTATACGATGGGCGGTTTATGGGTCGATTATAACCTTATGAGTAATGTGCCCGGATTATATGTGCTTGGCGAGGCTAATTATTCAGACCACGGTGCTAATAGATTAGGTGCAAGTGCTCTTATGCAAGGTCTTGCTGATGGTTACTTTGTTATTCCGTATACAATTGGCGATTATCTTGCCGGAACAAAATTCCAGACAGTTAAAACTGATCATCCTGAATTCCAGAAAGAAAAAGATGCTGTAGCTGAAATGACAAAGAAACTTCTCTCCATAAAAGGGAAGAGAACTACTGATGATATTCACCGCCAGCTTGGAAGAATAATGTGGAATAAAGTTGGAATGGCACGTAACGAACAAGGATTGAAAGAAGCTATTCAGGAAATACGGGATTTGCGTGAAGAATTCTGGAAGAATGTTAATGTCCCGGGATCTGCAGAAGATTTGAATCAGGCGCTTGAACGTGCCGGAAGAGTTGCAGATTTTCTGGAGCTTGGTGAGTTGATGGCTGTTGATGCGCTCGATAGAAAAGAATCTTGCGGCGGTCACTTCCGTGAGGAATTTCAATACGAAGACGGTGAAGCTAAACGCGATGACGAAAATTACACTTACGTTGCTGCATGGGAATTTGCTGAATCCGGTAATTGGAATCTCCATAAAGAGCATCTTGAATTTGAGTATCTGAAACCAACAGTAAGGAGTTACAAATGAGCGGAAATATGAACTTAACTCTAAAAATTTGGCGTCAGGCTAACGCTAATGCTGTTGGAGGATTTGTTACCTTCAACGTAAAAAATATATCACCCGATAGCTCATTCCTTGAAATGCTCGATATTCTTAATGAAGAACTGGAAGCTAAAGGAGAAGATCCGGTTGCATTCGAACATGATTGCCGGGAAGGAATTTGCGGCGCTTGCAGTCTTGTAATTAACGGAAGACCTCATGGTCCGTTAGCAAGAATTACTACATGCCAGTTGCACATGAGACATTTTAAGGATGGTGATACTATCTGGATTGAACCATGGCGAGCTAAAGCATTTCCAATTATTAAAGATCTTATTGTTGATAGAACTTCTTTCGAAAAAATTATTCAAGCCGGCGGATTTATTTCTGTTGATACCGGCGGAGTTCCAGATGCTAATGCAATTCTGATCTCTAAAGATGCCATAGAAAAAGCTACCGATGCTGCTGCATGTATTGGATGCGGTGCTTGTGTTGCAGCTTGTAAAAATGCTTCGGCTATGCTCTTTGTTTCAGCAAAGGTTTCTCAGTTTGCTGTTCTGCCACAGGGTCAACCTGAGAGGTATCAGCGTGTTCAGGCAATGGTTAAAAAGATGGACGAAATGGGATTCGGAAGCTGCACTAATACCTATGCTTGCGAAGCTGAATGCCCGAAAGGAATTTCTGTACGGAATATTGCACAGCTTAACAGAGATTATTTTAATGCCAAGCTGAAATCGGAAAATGTTGAGGCGTAATAATATATGCTACAACCTTGAAGGTTGAATGCAGACTTTCAAGGATTGTGTTTAGAATCCCGGCAAATATTGTCGGGATTTTTTTATTGCTTACCGCTTCTTTTTAGACTTGAACAATTGAAAACAATTCCTTAGAATTCTCACGCAATTTACTTCTACTCTTTAAATATTACTCCTGGGGACAATACTTACTAACATTCTCGCTGTAAATGAAAATTAATTTCTTCTACTTCAAAATAAAATAAATTATAGAATAAAAGTTAAGAGATGGGTTAACCATTAACTTTTGATGTAATCTGTTGACATCAAAATATTTATTTATTCAGAAAGCTATTTGAACAAATGGAGGTGAAGAATGAAAAAGAAGTTTAAATAGATTTTCTCCGCTATGAAATGATTTATCATTATTTGGTGAAAAATTATATTTTAATACTTTTAGGAAAAGTAATCATGATAAAACATATAATTACTTTATGGACAAAAAGAAATAGTACCATAAAAGAAACGTATAAGAAAGCATTACTTAACTATGCCCTGTTATTAATTACACTGTCATTTCCAATTTTATTGTCATTAAGTTGTGAAAATTCATTAGAACCTGATCTTCCAAATAAATCAGAAATTTCCCGAGGCATACTACCATTAAAAGTTGGCTATTATTGGATTTATAGAGATTATGACCTAAAAGCAGATGGAAGTATAAACGAATTCATACCTTATACGGAATTTAAGTATTTAATAAAATCATCTTCTTTGATCACTGTAGATAATGCAAGCTATGTAGTATTTGACCGAACATGGAAATATACTAATAGTGAAAATTACAGTACTTCAGAATGGTTATTTAGAAATTTCGATAATGGGCTTTATACGATGGGCGGAAAGATGCCGACGGATTCTATCTTTACCAAATTGTTAAAGTATAAGTATCCTGTTCAAAAAGGAGAAAGCTGGGGAAGCCCGAATTTGGTTTATGATCTTTATGATAGGAAGTACCTAATATATGATACTGTAAAATATACTTGTACGGATACAAATGCAGTATTCGAAACTCCAATTGGCAGTTTTTCCTGTACAGTCTATTACCATCGTGAAGACCTTGATGATGATGTATCTGGGAAACTGGACATTTATGAATATTACTCAAAAGATGTTGGTTTGGTTGGAAGCATGACATTCGGTTATTTTGAAGACAACCAGAAAATAATTCCAAAGTTCAAGAGAATACTTATCTCCACAAATGTATTTAAGAACTAAAAAAGAGGGGATTAATATGAAAAAGTTAATCATCACAGTTCTATTTTTGTTTTGCAATGAATTTTTTCATGCGCAACATAACGGGAACTATTTATTTACTAAGCTCAATAAAGAGGAAATAAAATTAACTGCCTCTGAGAAAGCAAGATTTACAAAAGCATTGAACAGAGAGATAAATTCTCAAGAGTACGAAATAGTAATATTTAATGATCTAAACAGTTTGTACAAAAAAGAAGAAATCAAAATCAACCTGGGGAAGAAGGGGGATGTCGTTTTATACTATAAGAGCATGGAGGAAGATATACTAGGAAATACAACCTACGTATATAAAGCAGATTATGAAAGTTATGCTTTAATAACAATTAGCAATTCAATAGTTTCCGCTTTTTTTCAGCTTCGCGATGAGGTTTTTAACATTGAACCAATGGGAAACAAGTATTCACTTCTTACAAAAGTAGACAACGAAAAAGTCATTAAAACTGTTAAACATGGAATGGATTATTATAAGGAATTAAGCGATAAAGAAAACCTAATTGGTTTACTCAAAACTGGCGAAGCATCATCTGTAGAAGGCCTTATAGTAATAGATATACTTGTTGCTTACACCCCTGCTGCAGCAAGTGCAGCAGGTGATATTT